>Ga0308165_1000224_pt1 | contig 134304 bp, 119 predicted proteins | sample PhyWR2_FD_201032 | JGI IMG/M metagenome (GOLD analysis project Ga0308165, IMG submission 201032) | Phyllosphere microbial communities from UC Gill Tract Community Farm, Albany, California, United States - DLSLW.R2 | ecosystem: Host-associated > Plants > Phyllosphere > Unclassified | place... | reverse complement strand
TGCCGGCTTGTCTTCCCGTAGACCCCGGAAGGATGCGTGACGCAGATTGCCATCTCCCGACCAAGCGCGAAACTCCACCTCCGCCACCAGTTCCGGCGTAACGAAATGGAGATCGCGGCGGGCGAGCCCAGTCAGCTTGTCGCCAAAGGGGCTGTCCTTGCGTTCCAGCGGCTTCAGACGAGAAAATATCATCTCCGCGACGTCGCCGGAATAACCAGTGCCGACACGGCCGACATGGCGCAGCTTGCCGTTTTCATAGACCCCGAGAGCCAGCGAGCCGATGGCATGCTCCGATGTCGAGGAGACGGTGTAACCGCCGATGACGAATTCCTGTCGCATCGAACATTTGGACTTTACCCATTCGCCCTTGCGGCCGGACAAATATTTGCTGCTCTTGACCTTGGAAATTACGCCTTCGAGGCTGAGCCGACAGGCATGGTCCAACACCAGCGCGCCACTTTCCTCAAAATGTTGGCTGTAGCGGAGATGGGGGTCGCCTGCTGGCAACAGCTTTTCCAGTAGCGCCTTTCGCTCACTCAAGGCAGCACCGCGCAGGTCGCTCCCATCGAGATAAAGAAGGTCAAACGCATAAAAGACGAAACGGTCGCTGCGTCCTTCGCTCAGATCCTGCTGCAAGGCAGAAAAGTCAGAGGCGCCGCTGTCGCGCTCCACGACTATTTCGCCGTCGATCAGAACAGTTTCTGCCGGCAACGCCGTGAGTGCAGCCGCCACGGCGGCGCCGAATTTTTCCGTCCAGTCCAGCCCGCTGCGGGTCAGCAGCTGAAGTTTGCCCTGATCGACACGCCCCTGCAGCCGGTAACCATCGAATTTGATTTCGTGCAGCCAGCGTGATCCCTCCGGCGGTTTCGGCTTCAGCGTGGCGAGTGCGGGCGGCACGAAAGATGGCAAGGCCTGTTTGCGTGCTCCTTTAGGCAGCGCATGTGCCTGTTTCTGGCCGGACGTCGATGCGACGGCCTTTTTCGAGACCGGCTTGGAATTCCAGGTGTCCTCCGGTTTCTTTGCGACCTCCTCGACACTGCGACCGGTCTTTACCGATTCCGGCCTTTCCTTGAGAATATCAGCACCGCCTTTATGCCTCGCCTCCTCATCATCACCCTTGATCAGCAGCCAGTTCTCCCGGCTCTCTCCCGGCTTGCCGTGCATGCGGACCAGATGCCAGCGGCCTTTCAGCTTTTCGCCGTCCAACTCGAACTCCAGATGGCCCTTTCGATAACCCTTCGCGGCATCACCAATCGGCTTCCAGCTACCGCGATCCCAGACGATCACAGTGCCGCCGCCATATTGTCCCTTGGGGATGACGCCTTCGAAATCGCCGTAGCTCAGTGGATGGTCTTCCACATGCACGGCAAGGCGCTTGTCTTCAGGATCGAGGCTCGGGCCGCGCGTCACTGCCCAGCTTTTCAGCACCCCGTCCATTTCAAGGCGAAAATCGTAATGCAGGCGGCGGGCATCGTGTTGCTGGATGACGAAGCTCGATCCCGGTTTTTCGGCCTTTGTGCCTTTGGGCTCGGGCGTCTTGTCGAAACTGCGCTTGGCGTTATAGGTCTGCAATCCCATGGATCAACTCGCTTTCCGCGAGGCTTTGCGGCTTGATGGCGTGGCCTTTTTCCCGCTGCCTGCTCCGGCACCGGCGCTGCGGCGCAGGGCCTCCTTGAGATCGATGATATTGTCTTCCTTGCGCGGCGGCGGTTTGGCGATTTCCCGGCCTTCGATCTTGGCTTTCACCAGTTCCGCCAGCGCATCATTATACCTGTCACTATAGTCGGCGGGATCGAATGTACCCGCCCGCTTTTCGATGATGTGGCCGGCAAGTTCCAGCATTTCATCGTCGAACTCGATATCGGGGATCGACTTGAAGACGGATGTTTCCGAACGAACCTCGTAGCTGAAATTCAGTGTGGTGGCGACAAGCGCCTTGCCGCTCGGGCGGATCAGCAGAATGCGGTTGCGGCGGAAAAGCACGGCTTCGCCGAGGGCCACGACGTTCTCGTCGTCCATCGCCTTTCCGAGAAGCGTCAGTGCTTCTTCGCCACCCTCCCCGGTCGGCGCGAGATAATAGGACTTGTCGAAATAGAGCTTGTCGATCTCGTCACAGGGCAGAAAGTGTTTGACGTGAATGACCTTGTCGCTTTCAGGCATCAGCTTTGCGATCTCGTCTCCCTCGATGACGATATGGTCGCCATTGTCGAGTTCATACCCTTTGACCTGATCGTCACGAAGGACCGGCTCGCCGGTATCGCTGTCGACATATTGCCGCTCGACGCGGTGGCCGGTTTTACGGTTGACGATGTTAAACGAAATCTTCTCCGCGGAAGTCAGCGCGGAATAAAGGCCGATCTCGCAGTTGAAATCGGCAAATGAGAGATGCCCCTTCCAGCTCGCCCGGCGGTTCATGGCCGTCGCCCCTCACCAGCGTGACGGAAGGAAGCTTCACCGCGTCCGCCACCGGAGAGAATGCGCTCGATCGCCGGCACGTCCTCTTCCGCCAGAACCGGTACTGGATCGGAGGCCATGGCTTCCAGTACCTCCGGCGACAGACCGCCGTTGCGAATGACCCATTCCATGGCCTCGCGTGTCTGCCGTTCCGCTTTCAACTGCGCATAAAGCGCCAATATCAGCCGGTCGCGGACATCGAAGTTTTTCAAGCCTTTGTCTGAACGTTCTGACTGCTGTTTCATGTCGAAACCCTCAAAGACCGCCCTGCAATAGCGAAGATTGCCTCAGGCAATACCTCTCCCACCGGTCACGCCGTATACTTCACCATTGATGAAACTCGCATCCTGCGAGGCGAGCAGCACATAAACAGGTGCCAGTTCCACAGGCTGTCCCGGGCGGCCGAAATCGCTGTCCTTGCCGAAGTTCTTCACCTTCTCATCCGGCTGGCCGCCACTCGGCTGAAGAACCGTCCAGAACGGACCGGGCGCTACCGCATTGGCGCGCACGCCCTTTTCGATCAGTTGCTTTGCGAGCGCCTTGGTATAAGCGACGATACCGGCCTTGGTCGTGGCATAATCGAGAAGGATGGCCGATGGCTCATAGGCCTGGATGGAGGCGGTGGTGATAACAGACGAACCCGGCTTCAGATATGGAACAGCCGCCTGCGCAATCCAGTGCAATGCATAAAGATTGGTTTTCATGGTGCGGTCGAAATCATCGGTCGAGAGCTCCTTGATGTCTTCGCGATATTGCTGCCTTGCGGCGTTAATGACAAGAATATCAAGCCCGTTGAGATCACTGACGGCTTTCTCGACCAGTTCACGGCACCATGCCTCGTCGGTAATATCGCCCGGGAGCGCTACCGCTACGCGGCCTTCCGCTTCGATCAGTGCAACAACTTCCTCGGCATCCGACTCTTCCTCCGGCAAATAGGATATCGCGACATCGGCACCTTCCCGGGCAAAGGCGATTGCGACTGCGCGCCCGATGCCGGAATCGCCGCCGGTAATCAGTGCCTTGCGCCCCGCAAGCTTGCCGGTGCCCTTGTAGCTCTTTTCACCATGATCAGGGAAAGGCGTCATATTCGTCACCAAACCCGGCATTTCCTGGGTCGGGGTTGAAAACGGCGGGCGGGGATACTGGCTGCGCGGGTCTTGCGGCTCGAGGCGGTCTGTCATCGCGGTCTCTCCCATCGATAGAGGTTCATCTAAGGCGCGTTCACGACAGGACGTCTAAATCCCAGGTCAAACTGATCATCGCTGGCCAAGAGGCAGCGGCAGCATGGACACGCCACTTGCAACCCTAACGATCTGCCTCTGCTCTCGTTCCAAAGAATATGGGAAAGTCTGCGCGCGGGCGCGGATGCGCCGCCGCATCTTCGTCAAACGGAATGTTTCTTCCGTTTGGCGGTGCTCGTGGCAGAAGCCGGGGCTGGCGCCACATCCGGTCTTCCGAAGAGATAGCCCTGCGCCTGCGCACAGCCCTCATCGACCACCATGCGGTATTGCGCGTCCGTCTCGATCCCCTCCGCCGTTACCGGCAGATCAAGGCTACGGCCAAGACCGATCACGGCGCGCACGATGGCACGAGCATTGTCGTCCTCGCTCATGGCGGCGATGAAGCTGCGGTCGATCTTGATCTTGTCGAAGGGGAAGCTCTGCAGGTTGCTGAGCGACGAGTAACCGGTGCCGAAATCATCCATGACAATGGCAACGCCGAGCGCCTTCAGCTGGTTGAGGATGACCAACGTCGCCTTGCGGTCTTTGAGAAGTGCTGCCTCAGTGATTTCCAGCTCCAGCCGGTTGGGCGAAAGCCCCGTCTGCATCAGCACCGTGCAGACGACATGGCCGAGATTGGCCAGCGAAAACTGCAGGGGTGAGACATTCACCGCAATCTTCAGATGTGGCGCCCAGGTGCTTGCCTGCCGGCAGGCCTCACGCAGCACCCATTCGCCGAGTGAGATGATAATCCCGCTCTCTTCCGCAATCGGAATGAAGACATCCGGCGGGACCACGCCCCTTGTCGGGTGCTGCCAGCGCACCAGCGCCTCGTAACCGACGACCTGACCGCATTCGACAGATAGGACCGGCTGATAATTCAACACCAGCTCGTCCCGGTTGATGGCGAGCCGCAAATCAGTCTCGAGCTGTCGGCGCTCGCGGGCTTCCTGGTCCATCAACGGATCGTAGAAGGCCAGGATGCCACGCCCACCCATCTTGGCGCGGTAAAGCGCGAGATCGGCGGCATGCATGATGCTTTCATGGTCCTGCCCGTCGCGCGGGAACACGGCGATGCCGATGCTGACACCGACAGCGGTCGGGTCATTGACGACATTCATCTTCAGGGCGAACATGCCAAGGATCGTTTCGGCCAGCAGGCGCGCTTCGTCCGCCTTGGTATGCCGGGTGGTCAATATCACGAATTCATCGCCGCCAAGACGGGCGACCACATCGCCTGCCCTTGCACATTCATCGAGAATGGCGGCGACTTTTTTCAAGACGCGGTCGCCTTCGGCATGGCCGAATATGTCGTTAACCGCCTTGAACCGGTCGAGATCGAGCGCCAGCAGCGCAAATTCGTCCTCCTCGTCACCATTGTCGATCTGCTGGTGAAGACGGGTCTGGAACATGGTGCGGTTTGAGAGGCCTGTCAGGACATCGTGGCGCGCGAGATATTCGATTTCGCGCTGCGCTTCCCGCTTTTCCGTCAGGTCGCGAATGGCCATCACCTCGCAGGGGCGGCCGCGATATTCGATCGTCCGCACACCAAGTTCGAAGACCTGTGCCTGCCCGCCCCGTTCGCGGATCGCCTCCACCGGCGCAGGACGCGGCAGATAGGCGGGCTGCCCATCGACGGCCTTGAAGAGATCGTCGGGATTCCGTCCCACAAGCGATGCTTCCTCCCGACCGAGAAGGCCGGCAAAACGGGTGTTCAGCTCCACGATCCGCCCGTCACGGACGACGGCGAGGCCGTCCAGCGTCGCGTCCACCAGCCCTTTAAGATCGACAAGGTAACGATCCACCAGCGCAGCGACGGCGGTGGCAAAAAGGATGAGGAAGGTGACGCCGGAAATGGCGCCGATCATGATCAGCCTGCCGACATTATCGGGATCAGGCCCTGACATGGATGGATCCGGCGTGAGAACCGTGGCCGACATGGCCGTGAAATGCAGCGCGCAGATGCCGAAGATCGCCGCTCCGGCCGGCGCCGCAATGCGCTTCCAAGAGGCGAGACGATGGAAAAGGAAAAAGGCTAGAACAAAGGCCGCCCAGGAGACCGCAGAACCGCCAAAAACCGGGCCCCACCGATAGCTGATCGTGGCCGCGACATCCATGCCCGCCATTCCGACGAAATGCATGACGGCAACCGACAGGGTGACCAGCGTTCCGACGATGAGCGAGGAGTAAATGGCCTGCGAGCGGGCCGTGAGCGCCAGCCAGAAACCGAAAACGGCCAGAAGGGCCGAAAGAGCCGTAAAAAAGAACTCATAACCGATCGGAACCGCGCCCTTATAGGCCAGCATAGCGACAAAGTGGGTGGCCCAGACGCTCAACCCGGCGGCAAAGGCCGCAACCAGCACCCAATAGGGCTTGCGGCCCGCCGGACTTTCGTCCGCCCGCAGCAGAAGGTGAAAAAAAGCAAACATGCCAAGCAGGCAGATGACAGCTGCAAGAAGAACGACCGCGTGGTCATGCTGTATGGCAACGCATTCCAAAACCGTGAACATGCTGCACTCTCCCAGCCTTCGAAGAACCGCTCACGGTGGCACTATGGGAGTGCTTTGTTTATAAATCTCTAATGCAACTATTGATAATTATGTCAATATTTTTTCGCGTAGTTAAAAGTGTTCGGGCCGGCGTGCCAAGCTGTAACACTTTCGGCAAACCGGCCCGAAAAAAATGGTGGCCCCGAGGCTTTATTTCCAGCTTCGATAATCGGCCGCGGTGCATCCGAAAGGCGCGGGGCCGTCGGAGAAACGCTCCTGCAAGCGCGCACAACCCCACTCGTTGAGTGCCGTCGGCAGCATGTTGTTGATGTCCATGCCGGGTGAGTTGAACTGCGATGGAGCGCTGGTGACATACCACAGCCAGTAACCGAAGACCGCGACGATGATGACGGCGACGATGGCAACGAACGTTCCCAGTCTGCGCAGGAAGCCCGGTCCTTTCTTTGTCGCCGCGCCCTGAGCCGCGGAACCCGCCTGCGTCTCATTTACGAGCAGCGGGGCAAGCGAAGCGAGAGCCTCAGCCCTCTCCTGCTCCGTAAGGTCGATCCGCTCCAACCGGTCGTCGAGCAGAACCGGCAGCGCGCTGTTGCCATGCAGGACCGCCAGCGCCACATCGTGTTTGTCGGTGTGACCGACGACAACGGGAATGCGACCCCGCTCGAGATGGGTGAAGGATTGTCGCTTGGTCTTGTTGTCCCTCACTGTATCCGCATAGGTGACGAAGAGACGACTGCGTTTTTCGGCAACCGCCGTCAGTGCAACCGGAATGACGGTCAAAGGTGCTGCATGCCGCAGCTGCAGGCGAACCCGCAGCACACGGATAAGCGTGAACAACATCGCGAGACTGCCGAAACCAAGCAGGGCAACAAACACGCCAAGCGTGATGATGCGGTTCCAGAGCATGTCGAGACCGAGCGAAATCGTTGCGAGCTCCGGGTTCTTCGCGGAAATGACCAGACCGGTTTCGTAATCACCGGAATGGAAATCCACGAACATCACCTCGACGTCCTTCTTGTAGCTGACGCCGCCATGATCGTAGGAAAGCTCCGCTTCGCAGGTCGTGAAGATCGCCTTGCGCGTCTTGCAGCTGCCGCTGATATCGCCGTTTTCGACTTCCAGCGGGTCCTTGCTGATCTGGTAATCGCGCAAAATACCCGGCCCTTCGGCCACGAGCATGACGGCAAGGATCGCCACAAGCACCGGAATGGAAAAATAATAGGCAGGAGGCACCGAAATGACGCCACGCTTGAGGCTCAACGGCCGCGACGGAAGTTTTATCTGTGCAAGATTCATGGGGGAAAACACATCTGCGAGAGAGGTGGGCGAAGCCTGTGGCTCGACCCGACGGAAGGAATGGGCACCACCGGGTCTAATCCGATGAAGCCTTGGAGAAAACCCCAAAAATTCACGGGATAGTCGCATGAATTGTGTATTTCCTGGAAATGCACGCGACGTCGTGGCTGGCGCTTCAAGCCTGCAAGCCAAAGAGCCGAGGTCGCCGCAAGCCGCCAAGCAAACTGAAATAAAAACGGGCGGTAAAACCGCCCGCTCTCTATTCATAGGGAAGTATTTGCCTGCCCGTTATTCCTTCGTCACGTTTTCCAGGCGGGTCGTCTGGCTTGGATGCCCGACATAGTCCTTCACTCGCGCATTCAGCACGATAGGCTCGAATCTCTCGAACATCGGCAGCACTGCCGGTTTCTGGGCAACGAACATCTCCTGCATCTGCGTGTAGATTTCCCCCCGCTTCTTGGCATCGGGCTCCAGCGAAGCCTTGGCCGTGAGCGCCGTCAGTTCCGGGATGTCCCAGGCCGAGCGCCAGACGAAATTGCCGGCATTGTTGGCGGCAAGCGAATTGTCGGGGTTGCTGGAAAACTGCTCCATCGATCCGAGTACATTGGGCATATAAGCGCCGGTCTGTGGAATGAGCAGATCGAAATCGCGTGCACGGTGCGCTGCGATCACGTCAGAACCATTGCCCTGCTGAATATTGACCTTGATGCCGATCTGGCTGAGCGAGGCCTGAATAGCAGTGGCAAGGTCGATGCGTGGCGTCTGCGCAATCGTCTTCAGATTGAGCGTGAAGCCGTTCTCATAACCGGCCTCCTTGAGGAGCGCCTTGGCCTTGGGAACATCGAGTTTCCAGTCCGGGCTCGGGATGGCATATTCGAAGTTCTCCGGCACCGGCACGGTCCGCGACCGGCCGTAAGGCCCCATGATGGTTTTTTCCATCCCCTTGTAGTCGATACCATAAGCAATCGCTTCACGAACCTTCGGGTTCGACAGGGGCTCCTTGCCGGCATTCATGGACAGGACGTAAAACCCCCCCGTCGGCACGCGCTGGATCTGAAAGCCTTCCTTATTGTTGAAGGTGGCGAGATCGGCCGCGGTCAGCGCGCTGGCGATGTCGATGTCACCCCGGTCCAGCATCAGGCGCTCGACCTGGCTTTCCGGCACATGCCGCACGATGACGCGGCGCATTTTCGGGCTGCCGGCCACATAATCCTTGTTTGCCTCCAGAATGATGATCTCATTCGGCGACCAGCGATTGAGCGTGAACGGCCCGGAACCGGCGGAATTGGTTCTGAGCCAGCCATTGCCCCAATCGCCATCGACTTCATGCGACTTGAGCTCCTTGCTATCGACGACGCTGGCGATGACCATGGCGAGGCGATAGAGCAGCAGTTCGGAGGTCGTTTCCCCCGAAAGACCAATCCGCACCGTCTTTTCATCCGGGGCAGTTACCAGCTTGTCGACATTATCGGCGTTGTAGCCAACGCGCTTCAGGTTCGCGGCGGCGGCCTGGTTCATCTTCAACAGCCGGCTGAACGAATACACGACATCAGCCGAGGTTACCGGGTTGCCGGAAGCAAAATTCGCTTCGCGCAGATGGAAGGTGATGCCCTTCTCATCCGTTTCCCAGCGCTCGGCGAGCTGCGGGGAAACCTTGCCCGACCCATCGACGGAAATCAGCCGATCGTAGAGATTGGCCATGATTTCGTTGGCTTTTGCTTCGGTGGCCTGATGCGGATCGAGTGAAAGCACCTGCGCCAGCGATGTTGCGACAATGAGCTGGTCGTTCGGTGTTTTGGCGAAAACTGGGGACGCCTGCAGCAGCATCGCGCCCAAAGCCGTGGTGAATGCGAGACGGATCATAGATTTTTTCATACCTGCTCCTCCTACAGATCGGTCATTCAATATGGAAAAAGGCCGGCGGCACTGCGCAGCGCCACCGACCCGAAAAAGTCAGAGATGTTTGTTATCCAGCGCTTCGATCAGCGCTGCGATGTAGCCGTAACAAAAACCGAAAGCGACACCGACAGGATCGCGGCCGGCGATCGTCGGCACATGGTCGGGCATGATCATGTAGCGATAGCCAAGCTCGTGATAGAGCTTCAGCGAGCGCACCATGTCCATGTCGCCTTCATCGGGGAAGGTTTCCATGAAGGACAGCTTGCCGCCGCTGATATTGCGGAAATGGACGTTGAAAATCTTGTCGCGGCTGCCGAACCAGCGGATGATCTCATCGATCTCCTCACGCGGATTGTCGAGCATTTCTCCAATCGAACCCTGGCAGAAATTCAGCCCGTGATAGGGATTTTCACGCATCTGCACGAATTTCTTCAGTCCCTCGACGGTGCCAAGCACGCGGGTGACACCCTTGTAGCCGGGTGGCGTGTAAGGGTCATGTGGGTGGCAGGCGAGACGTACCTTGTTGCTGGCGGCAACCGGCACCACGCGCTCGAGGAAATAATCGATGCGCTCCCAGTTCTCGTCTTCGGAGAGAACACCGGCCAGACCCGGATCGGCATTGTGGTCGGCCTTGTCCCACCGCCAGGCTTCGTTCAGCGAACCGCCGCGGCCAAGTTCCATTTCCGTGCGCGGAATGCCGATGAGGTTGAGATTGTATTTCGCCGCCGGGATGCCGGCTTTGGAGATATTTTCAATCATCGTGCAGACGGCGTCGATCTGCCGGTCACGCTCCGGACCGGCAAGCAGGATATCCGGATACGAAGCCTGTTCGATGGGACGTGACGGAAGCGGCAATTGCACCATGTCCAGAACGAGGCCGAAGCTTTCGACCTTGTCGCGCAGACGCTCGAAGTCATCCAGAACCCAGCTCGCGGGTTTTCCGGGCGGGTCAGCGCTTATGTTTTTGACGCCGAGCTGCGCCCAAACCTTGAAATCCTCATCATCGCGCGCAGCAACCTGGGTACCGACATACATCGATTCTCTCCTCTCCCATGCAAGTCATCATATGACATCGCATGAAATAAGATGAGTGTCGAGATGCTATTGCGCTTCCGAAAGCAACCGGTATCGACGCTGGCTCGCAAGCATGTGCTCACGCATGGCTTTTCGTGCTGCCTCGGGGTCCTGCTCTACGATGGCCCGCAGGATAGCCTCGTGCTCTGCCTGCACCTTGCGCAGATAATTCGCATTGCCGGTTTCCGGCAGCGTCGGAAATTGACCACGCGGAATGGAGCGCGAGCCGAACTGGCGAAGAGCCTCAAGGTAAAAGCGGTTATTGGTGGCAATCGCAATGGCGGAATGAAACTCGTAATCGGCATCGACAGTGGTCTCACCGGCGTCGATGGCGCGGGCCATTTTCCTATGTGCCGCAGAGATTGCAGCCTCCTGCTGGGCCGTCCGGCGATAAGCGGCAATCGCCGCCGCTTCGCCTTCTGTTGCAAGCCGGAATTCCAGCATTTCCAAGGTTTCGGCGATCGTGCCTACTTCCGATTGCGTCAGCTTCACGCCGGTCCATTCGCTGGCATTGCTGACGAAAACACCCTTGCCCTGGATGGGAACGACATAACCCGCAGACCGAAGGTCGGCGATTGCCTCGCGCACCACCGTCCGGCTCACGCCATAGGTCCGCTCAAGCTGCGGTTCGGTGGGCAACTGGTCACCATTCTTCAGTTTTCCACTGCGAATTTCTGCGCTGAGATTATCGATGATCTGTTGTGCCCGCCTCTCCCGCGGCCTCGCCTTATCGCCAATCATGCCACTCTTCCCTCTTGCAGAATACGAATCCCTTCGCTACTCATATGATGACATGACAGCACGTCATATGTTTTCATGTTAGCTCAGGGAGGAGTTGGGATGAAGTACCATCAAGAGTTTTTACAGAGGAGAATTGCGCGTCTGCGGCGAGCGGCGTTTGCATTCTCCGGCACTGAAGGGCTTCCTGCAGGAAAGCGCGGTCAGCAATGACGGAAATTTCCCTGCGCGGGCTTGGACATCGTTTCCTGCAACTGATCGTCAGCCTCTTCATCCTGCTCTGCATCACCTTCATCATCGGCCGCGTCATGCCGACCGATCCGGTCGGCGCGATCGTCGGCGAGCTTGCCGATCCCAAAGCCTATGAGGCGATGAGGGCACGGCTTGGTCTCGATCTGCCACTCTACCAGCAGTTCTTCATTTATCTGCGCGGCCTGCTTCATGGCGATTTCGGCATTGCGATCCTGACCGGGAACCCGGTGACCCGCGATCTGGCGCAGGCCTTCCCCGCCACCTTCGAGCTCGCCACGCTCGCCATCATCATTTCCACCATCATCGGTGTTCCGCTAGGCCTCGCTGCCGCCCTCTTCCGGGATACATTCATCGACAAGTTCGCGCGTATCTTTGCGCTGGTCGGACATTCGATACCGGTCTTCTGGTTCGGCATCGTCGGCCTTGTGATTTTCTACGCCAGCTTCAACCTCGTCGGCGGGCCCGGTCGGGTCGATGTTTTCTACGAAGGCATCGTGGAGCCGAAAACGGGGCTGATGCTCGTCGACAGCCTGCTTGCGGGCGAAACGGAAATCTTCTGGAACGCGCTGTCGCACATCATCCTGCCGGCCATCATTCTCGCCTATATGGCAATGGCCTATATTACCCGCATGACCCGCGCCTTCACGCTTGAGCAGCTCAGCCAGGACTATGTGATCGCCGCACGGGCAAAGGGCGTCAGCCCGGCGCGGACGATCACCCGGCATGTGCTTCCCAACATCGCCGTGCAGCTGATTACCGTTCTTGCAATCTCCTATGGCAACCTGCTGGAAGGCGCCGTCGTTACCGAGATCGTCTTTTCCTGGCCTGGTATCGGCCAATATATGACCAACGCTCTGCTCATCGGCGACATGAATGCCATCCTTGCGGCCACAATCGTCATCGGCTTCATCTTCATGTTGCTCAATTTCCTTGCGGATCTCGCCTATACAACGCTCGATCCGCGGACGCGGGAGGTCGCACGATGACCGACATCACCCACACCAATCCCGTTCCTCGCCGCAGCGCCCTCTCCCGCCTGTCAACCACCACGGGGCGCACGCTGCGCAAGCTCGCGGACGAACCGCTTGGCATGTTCGGTTTTGCAATTCTGGCCATTCTGGTTCTGGTCGCGGTTTTTGCGCCGCTGATTGCCCCGTTTGACCCGGCAAGCCAGGTTCTCGAAAACGCGCTTCAGCCTCCGAGCTGGGCGCATCTGGCAGGCACCGACGAATTCGGCCGTGATATTTTCAGCCGGCTCGTTTATGGCACCCGCATCACCATCCAGACCGTGCTGTCGGTCTCGATCATCGTCGGTCCGATCGGCCTTGCCATCGGCGTCATGGCAGGTTTCTTCGGCGGGCGCACCGATGCGATCCTGATGCGTGCCACCGATATCGTGCTGTCCTTCCCGTCGCTCGTTCTGGCCCTTGCCTTTGCGGCCGCCATGGGTGCCGGTCTCGGCACGGCGATCATTGCCATCTCGCTGACGGCCTGGCCGCCGATTGCGCGCCTTGCCCGTGCGGAAGCCTTGGTCGTTCGCAATACCGACTACGTTGCCGCCGCCCGCCTTTATGGCGCCTCGCCGCTGCGCATCCTGTTTTTATACATAGCGCCGATGTGCATTCCCTCCGTCATCGTGCGACTGACGCTGAACATGGCCGGCATCATCCTGACCGCGGCCTCTCTCGGCTTCCTTGGCCTCGGGGCGCAACCGCCGCTGCCGGAGTGGGGAGCCATGATCTCGAGCGGTCGTAAATTCATGCTCGACTACTGGTGGGTCGCCGTCATGCCTGGCATCGCCATCCTGCTCACGAGCCTTGCCTTCAACATCGCCGGCGATACGCTGCGCGACCTTCTGGACCCGCGCCATGCCCGCTCCTGATAGCTGCCCCATCCTCTCGGTCCGCAACCTCAATGTCCGGTTCGGCCGCAACAGCATTCCGGCCGTGTCCGATGTCAGTTTCGATGTCGGCCGCGAAAGGGTCGGTATCGTCGGCGAGTCCGGCTCAGGCAAGTCAACGACCGGCCGGGCCGCCATGCGGCTTCTGCCAAAAAGCGCCACGGTAACCGCCGAGCGCATGGATTTCCTCTCGCAACCGCTGCTCGAAAAATCCGAGCGCCAGATGGGCGCGATCCGCGGCAGCGAGATGGCGCTGATCATGCAGGACCCGCGTTATTCGCTGAACCCGGTACTGCCGATCGGAAAACAGGTGGCGGAGGCGGCAGAACTGCATCTGGCGCTTAAGGGTGCGGCGGCCAGAGACGCCGCGCGCAATATGCTGCTGCGCGTCCGCATCAGTGACCCCGACCGGGTGATGGGGCTTTACCCGCATCAGATTTCCGGCGGTATGGGGCAGCGCGTCATGATCGCCATGATGCTGCTGGCAAAACCGAAACTCGTCATCGCCGACGAGCCGACCTCGGCTCTCGATGTCAGCGTGCGCAAGGATGTGCTTTTACTGCTGGACGAGATGGTGCGCGAGAACGATGCCGGCCTGATCCTCATCAGCCACGACATCCGCATGGTCGCAGCCTTCTGCGAGCGCGTGCTGGTCATGTATGGCGGGCGCGTAGTGGAGACGCTGACGAAGCTCGAAGATGCGCAGCATCCCTATACGCGCGGCCTCATCGCGGCGATGCCTGATCCCCGCAATCCCGTCCGGCGCCTCAAGGTGCTGGATCGTCAGGCAATCGATGCGGAGGTGCTGCGATGATCACGGTAGACAAGCTTGATGTCGTCTACGGCATGAAAGAACACCAAAACCACGTCGTGCGCGGCGTCAGCCTCAAGGTCAACAAAGGCGAAACGCTCGGAATCGTCGGCGAAAGCGGTTGCGGGAAATCGACTTTGCTGCGCTCACTGGCGGGGCTGGAAGCCGGCTGGACCGGCTCGATCAGCTTTAACGGCAAGCCGGTCGGCAAGCTGCGCAGCCGCGACGAGCTGAAACTGGCGCAAATGGTATTCCAGGATCCCTACGGTTCGCTGCATCCGCGTCATCGCATCGGCCGGGCGCTGGCCGAGCCGATCCGCGCCATGGGTCTCGGCGACGGCTGGTCGAAAGTGCCCGCTGCCCTGCAGCAGGTCGGCCTGCCCGCACATTTCGCCGAACGGTTTCCGCACGAACTCTCGGGCGGTCAGCGCCAGCGCGTGGCAATCGCCCGCGCATTGATCCTCGAGCCGCCGATCCTGCTGCTCGACGAACCGACATCGGCACTCGACGTCTCCATTCAGGCGGAAGTCCTGAACCTGCTCGCCGACCAACGCGAAGAACGCGACCTGACCTTCGTTCTCGTCAGCCACGATCTCGCGGTCATCGCCCATATGTGCGACCGGGTTCTCGTGATGCAGAACGGAAATTTTGTCGATGAGTTGACCAAGGCGGACCTTGAAGCTGGCGTGACCCATGCGCCCTACTCTGCTGAGTTGTTCGAGAGCAGCTTCCTGTGAAAGCAGCAGAGGCGATGCGGCCTCAGGAGGCTGCACGCATCCCGATCAGTTCAGCCGGTCTCCATTCTCTCTAAGGATTCGACGATCATTATTTCTGCCGAAACGCCGGCGGCATAGAGCATTATACCAGGTCGTAGTCGGGCAAAAACGGCAGAGGTCATGCGTTCAGCATTTGTTCTAGCTTCATAAGTGAGTCTTTGCTAATCATCGCAACAACGATGCGACCGGTGGACCGACACCGCCGTGGCAATTTCTGAGGCGACCCTCATGGATGCCTGAATATTGGGGAATGCGAGGATGGCGGTTGCCTATCTGGACAAGTTGAACGAGCAGCAACGCAAGGCGGTGGAACACGGCGTCTGCCTGGCAGCTGGAGAGACGGCCGGTCCGCTCTTGATCATTGCGGGCGCTGGTTCTGGCAAGACCAATACGCTCGCCCACCGCGTCGCCCATCTGATTGTGAACGGCGCCGATCCCCGCCGCATCCTGCTAATGACGTTTTCGCGGCGGGCTGCCTCGGAAATGTCGCGGCGTGTTGAGCGGATCTGCAAGCAGGTTATCGGGGCAAATTCGGCAATCATGACCGATGCCCTCGCCTGGTCCGGCACGTTTCACGGCATCGGCGCACGCCTGTTGCGCATCTATGCCGAACAGATCGGGCTCAATATCGATTTCACCATCCACGACCGCGAAGACAGCGCCGACCTGATGAACCTTGTCCGGCACGAACTCGGTTTCTCCAAGACAGAAAGCCGCTTTCCGACGAAAGGGACTTGCCTTGCGATCTATTCGCGCGTCGTGAATTCCCAGACGCCGTTAAAGGACATCCTCCGCCAGCATTATCCATGGGTCTCCGACTGGGAGAGCGAACTGAAGGAGCTGTTTGCAGCCTATGTCGAGGCCAAGCAGGTCCAGAACGTGCTCGATTACGACGATCTCCTGCTCTACTGGGCGCAGATGGTCAGCGATCCCATTCTGGCTGATGACATCGGCAACCGTTTCGACCATGTGATGGTGGACGAATATCAGGATACCAACCGGCTGCAGGCATCTGTGCTGATGGCGATGAAACCCGGTGGCCGCGGCCTGACCGTGGTGGGTGACGATGCGCAGTCGATCTATTCCTTCCGGGCCGCGACGGTGCGCAACATCCTCGATTTTCCGGCATGCTTCAGCCCGGCGGCCGATATCATCACGCTGGATCGCAACTATCGCTCCACACAGCCGATTTTGGCCGCCGCCAATGGCGTCATCGATCTGGCGCGCGAACGTTTTACCAAGAACCTGTGGACAGAGCGGCAATCGCTCGAGCGACCGAAGCTCGTGACGGTGAAGGATGAATCCGAACAGGCGAATTTCATCATCGACCAGATTCTTGCCAATCGCGAAACCGGCACGACGCTGAAACAGCAGGCCGTGCTGTTCCGCACCTCCAGCCATAGCGGCCCGCTCGAGGTCGAGCTCACCCGCCGCAATATCCCCTTCGTCAAATTCGGCGGCCTGAAATTTCTCGACAGTGCCCATGTGAAGGACATGCTGGCCGTGCTGCGTTTCGCGCAGAACCCGCGCGACCGCGTCGCTGGTTTCCGGCTGCTGCAGATGCTGCCCGGCATCGGGCCGAAGAAAGCCGGCAATATACTCGATACAATCGCGCCCGACCCGGAGCCGCTGCTTGCCCTTGCCGAAATTCCACCGCCGCCGAAAACCGGTGACGACTGGACGGCTTTCACGCAATTGCTGGTGAGTTTACGGCGGGGCCAGAACGGTTGGCCGGGCGAAATCGGTCTGGCGCGCCTGTGGTACGAGCCCCATCTCGAACGCATCCATGAGGATGCCGACACCCGTAAGGCCGATCTGCAACAACTCGAGCAGATCGCCGGCGGCTATCATTCACGCGAGCGTTTTCTGACCGAGCTGACACTTGACCCGCCCGACGCCACCAGCGATCAGGCCGGCGTGCCGCTGCTTGACGAGGACTACCTCAGCCTCTCGACCATCCATTCCGCCAAGGGCCAAGAGTGGCGATCCGTCTTCATCCTCAACGTGGTCGACGGCTGCATACCCTCCGACCTCGGGGTCGGCACCAGCCAGGAACTGGAGGAAGAGCGCCGGCTGCTTTACGTCGCCATGACCCGCGCCAAGGACAACCTGTCGCTGATAACCCCACAACGCTTCTTCACCGGTGGCCAGAACCAGCAGGGCGACCGGCATGTCTACGCTGCCAGAACCCGCTTCATACCGGCGACTTTACTGCAATTTTTCGAGACGACGAGCTGGCCACTGGTTTCAGCCGCCGCTTCGGAACGCAGCGCGCAGCAGATTCGGATTGATGTGGGTGCGCGAATGCGGGCGATGTGGAAATAGGGCCGCAACTATGTGCCGGGATATAGCCGGCACCTCAACCGGCGAGAAATCGCAATCGACATTGAACGAAACCGATATCGACCTTCCTGAGTGACAGGGCGCTGTGCCGACGATATTTGGACATTCAGTCGCATATCCCGATGCGAAAGCCTGATGTGATCCAAGCCTTTTCACACACGATTCAAAACGCAGCCTGTTGCTCTTGTCCGCGCCAACAATAAAGCGTTATTGACTGTCCCTGCCGATAAAGCCATATCACCTTGGATAAGCAGACGAGACAGGATCCGCGAAGTGCAGCTAGAAGCATTCTCGATATCAGGCTTGAAAAAGATAACTCCCGCTCGTTTTGGCGACACGAGGGGTTACTTCAGCGAAGTTTTCAAGCGTGAGTGGTTTCGCGAGAATGTCGCGGACGTGGAGTTCGTGCAGGACAATGAATCGATGTCCGCCCAGGCCGGAACCATCCGGGGACTTCACTTCCAGGCAGAACCTTTTGCGCAAGGCAAGCTCGTTCGCTGTATTCGTGGCCGATTGCTGGATGTGGCGGTCGACATCAGAACTGGCTCGCCAACCTTCGGACGATGGGCTGCAGTCGAGCTTTCTCCGGACAACGGCGAGCAATTATGGGTACCTGTGGGATTTGCCCACGGCTTCATGACGCTCGCGGCCGATACTGTCATCTCATACAAAGTGACAGCCCCTTATAGCGCGGCTCACGATCGCGGCGTTAAGTGGGATGACCCTGCCATCGGTATCAACTGGCCGAAGATTAGCGACTGCGTATTGTCCGACAAGGACACGAAACAGCCGCTTCTTTCCGATTTGCCTGAATATTTTACCTACCAAAACACTGGGAACTGATTATGCGCGTTCTAGTCACCGGCGGCGCCGGATTCATCGGCTCGGCTCTCGTCCGTTATCTTGTAAGCGAGATCGGCGCGGATGTTCTCACCGTAGACAAGCTGACATATGCAGGGAACCTCGCTTCCCTCAAGCCAATCGAAAATGCACCGAACCATCGCTTCCTTCAGGCGGATATATGCGATCGACAGGCGATGAATGACGCCTTCGCGACATTTCAACCCGATTACGTGATGCATCTGGCTGCCGAAAGCCACGTCGACCGCTCCATAACCGGCGCCGCTGATTTCATTCAGACCAATATAAACGGCACTTTCACGATGCTGGAAGCAGCGCGACAATATTGGAGTGGTCTTGCGGACGACGCCAAGGCGAATTTCCGCATGCTTCACGTCTCCACCGACGAGGTTTACGGCTCGCTCGGGGACGACGGCCTTTTCGAGGAAACAACGCCTTACGACCCTTCGTCGCCGTATTCCGCCTCGAAAGCCGCAAGCGATCATCTCGCCACGGCCTGGCAGCGTACCTATGGCCTTCCGGTCGTGATTTCCAACTGCTCCAACAATTATGGGCCATTCCACTTCCCGGAGAAGCTCATTCCTCTGATCATTCTCAACGCCTTGGAAGGCAAGCCGCTACCGGTCTATGGAAACGGCGCCAACATACGCGACTGGCTTTACGTGGAAGACCACGCGCGCGCCCTTTGGCTCATCGTGCAGAAAGGCCTCGCCGGAGAGAAATACAATGTCGGCGGCAGAAACGAACAGAAGAATATCGATGTCGTAAACTGCATCTGCTCCATTCTCGACGAGTTGCGTCCGCAATCAAAACCCTATGCCGATCTCATCAAATATGTGACGGATCGTCCAGGTCACGATGCCCGCTACGCCATCGATGCGACGAAACTGGAAGCCGAACTCGGCTGGAACGCACAGGAAAACTTCGCCACCGGCATCCGCAAAACCGTGGAATGGTATCTCGACAATGGATGGTGGTGGCAGCCGCTGCGTGAAGATGTGTACTCCGGAGAGCGCCTTGGCGTTCTCACGAAAGGCTGACCGGATGCGGCTAGCGATTACCGGCAAAAATGGCCAGGTGGTCAGCGCCCTTCAGGCATTGACGGGTGACGATCTGGAAATCGTCACCCTGGGGCGACCGGAACTCGATCTTTCACGACCTGAAACTGTGTCGCAGGCGTTGCGCGACGCGAAACCCGATGTCGTGGTTTCCGCTGCGGCCTATACCGCTGTCGACAAGGCGGAAAGCGAACCAGATATTGCATTCGCCATCAATCGGGATGGAGCTGAGGCAGTTGCACAAACGGCCAATGACCTAGGCATTCCGGTCATTCATCTGTCAACGGACTATGTTTTCGACGGCGACAAACCCACCGCCTATGTCGAAAGCGATCCGACAGGCCCCCGCTCCATCTACGGCCGTTCGAAACTTGAGGGCGAGCGGGCCGTTTCGGCAGCGACCGACGATTACGCGATTCTGCGGACCGCATGGGTTTATTCCGAGTATGGCAACAACTTCGTGAAAACCATGCTTAGACTGGGGGAAAGCCGCGACGAGATCAACGTGGTCGCTGACCAGTTCGGATGCCCCACTTCCGCTAATGATATCGCCATCGCGATCGTCGCAATTGCAAAACGACTTGCGCAGGATTCTTCAAACCGCCTTCGCGGTGTTTTTCATCTGTCTGGCACAGGTGAAACGAATTGGGCCAATTTCGCAAAGCAGATATTCGCATTTTCCGCGGAAAACGGCGGAAAGCCGGTCATTGTCAACGATATAACGACCGCCCAATATCCCACCCCGGCCCGGCGACCGGCAAACTCCCGGCTTGATTGCAGCAAGCTGCAAGAAATTTACGGAATAAAGCTGCCAGACTGGCAAACATCAACGCGCGCAGTGGTTACAACTCTCGCGCAGAGCAAGAAGGAAAAGCCATGAAAGGTATCATTCTGGCCGGCGGCAGCGGCACGCGCCTGCATCCGATGACATTGGCGGTCTCGAAACAGATTCTGCCAGTCTATGACAAGCCAATGATCTATTATCCGCTGACGACGCTAATGCTCGCAGGTATCCGTGAAATACTCATCATCTCGACGCCGCATGACATGCCGCTCTTCCAGAACCTCCTTGGGGACGGCTCAAAATGGGGCCTTTCCATTGAATATGCGGTTCAGCCCAGCCCGGACGGCTTGGCCCAGGCCTATATGATCGGCGCTGATTTCGTAGCGGGTTCGCCCTCGTGCCTCATCCTGGGTGACAACATATATTATGGCCACGGGTTACCTGAACTTCTGCAGGATGGTACGAACGTCAATGATGGCGCGACGGTTTTTGCCTATCATGTGAACGATCCTGAACGCTACGGGGTCGTCGATTTCGATAAAGAAATGCGGGCACTTTCCATCGAAGAAAAGCCTTTGAAGCCGAAGTCGAATTGGGCTGTGACTGGGCTTTATTTCTACGACGCCGATGTGGTCGACATAGCGGCGAATCTCAAGCCTTCAGCACGCGGCGAATATGAGATTACCGATGTAAATCGGATTTATCTCGAGCGCGGCAAATTGAAGGTATCGATCATGGGACGCGGCTATGCGTGGCTTGATACGGGCACCCCTGAAAGTCTCTTGGAAGCTGGGGAATTTGTGCGGACGCTGGAGAAGCGTCAAGGCTTCAAGATCGCCTGCCCAGAAGAAATTGCCCTAAGCAAAGGCTTCATCACCAAAATCGAATTTTCGGCCCTAGCAGAAAATGCTGGTAAAGGTGATTATGGCGTCTATCTGAGAAGACTGGCCTCCTCGTAAAGTGTATTGAACACATTGCCCTCTGTTTCAAGAACACTAGAAGGCTTCTCGTCTTGCGCGCGAGACCATTGGAGTCAAAATGGCTAGTTTGCCGCTTTCAGCCGTGACGGTTGTTTCTGTTTGCTACAAAAGCGATACGCTCATTGCTGATATGGTCGCGACGGTTCCGGAGGAAACACCTATCGTTCTCGTCGATAACGGAAGAACGAATAATTTTGCGAATCTCCCTTCGCAAAGACATATCAGGATTGTTCAGCTCGATAAAAACATAGGGTTTGGCCGTGGCTGCAACGCGGGCGCGGACGTTGTGCAGACACCCTGGATCCTGTTTTTGAATCCAGATGCGAGATTGACACCCGGCGCAATTGAAGCACTGCTAGAAGCAATCGATCAGCATCCCTCAGCAGTTGCATTTAATCCCCGGATTTCAAATTCAGATGGAAGTCAATATTTCAAGAGGCGGTCATGGCTCCTGCCCCGCAACCGCTATATGAAAAAGGGCTGGCCGGAAACAGATACAGCCGTACCCGTGTTGAGCGGCGCGGCGCTTTTCGTCTCCAAGAAAAATTTCGATGCGTTGGGTGGGTTTGATCCCGACATCTTCCTCTATCACGAGGATGACGATCTATCATTGCGTCTTGCAAGACTGGGGCAGCTTGTTTTCGTACGCGATGCACTTGTGTCTCATGCTGCGGGACACTCGTCAGGACGATCTCCAGAGGTCGCTCGGCTCAAGGCTTTCCATATGGCTAGGTCGCGAATTTATACTGGCGTCAAGCACAAGCGACCGTTTCCGAGACTTTCGACCTTTGTTCAAGCTTTCTCGTTGATAATGTCGCCCAGCGTTCTATTCTCAGCCCGCCGGAGGGCGAAGGCCGCCGGCTTCTTTGCTGGCGCATTAAGCTTCGAGAAGCCCCCTACAGCGAAGTAACACAGCATACGGCCATAGGATTACTGATTTTCCTTCAACCACGACCAGACGCCCGCAATGCCTTCCCTCAATCCGATCTTCGGTAGCCAACTAAAATCCATTTTTGCTCGCTCTATATCAAGAACAGAAACGGGAACATCTAGGCTGCGGTGGGGCTTGTATACGATTGGAATCGGGCTACCGGTTATCTCCTGCACAACTTCAGCGATATGAAGTACCGAGGTGCCGGTGCCACTACCCCCATTATAAACGCCAATTTTATCACTTTGGAGTGCCGCCACGCAGAGGCTGCTAAGGTCCTTCGCATGTATATAATCACGTATGGTGGAGCCGTCCCCCCATATCTCAATCGGCTGATGTGTAAGAGCGAGGTTGAGATATGTACCGATTATACCCTGGACCCCCAGGTTACCCTGATAGGGGCCATAGGGGTTAGACGCACGGATGACGATTGGCTGCAGGCCGGCCTTAGTTTCATAAAGCTTTAGATAGGATTCAATTGCGACTTTGACGACACCGTATGAACATATCGGGTCCAGTATGTGACCTTCCGGAATTGGTACTTCCTGCGGTTTTCCGTAGACGGTTCCACCAGACGACAAATATAGTATGCGCGTCACATCGCACGCCGCCATATCTTCAAGAAGGCTGAGGGTTCCTAAAAGATTTATCTCAACATCTCGGCCAGGATCCTTGTCACCCGTGGACGGCACTGTGCCGCTAACGAGGTGCGCGACAGCGTCCACATCCGGCAGCAACTTACGCATCAGTTTGCTATCGGCGAGCTCTCCCGAAACATACTGCACATCGGCTGGCAATGGACGTACAGACAGACGACTTCTTCCCATAACGATTACGTCGTGCCCTGCCGCCACCAAATCTTCCACGAGATGATAGCCAATAAATCCACCGCCGCCGAGAACCAATATCTTCATGAAGAGCCTGTTACCCTAATTCGATTCAAAGCTATTTCTTCGTCAGTATCGAACGATACTGCCTGAGATACTCGTCGGCGAGTACATCAATATCATATGTCGCTCCAAGCACTTCCGCATTCTCTCTAAGGCCGTCACGAATGCCTTTTTCCAAAACCTTTTCCATAGCTGCACTCAACTCGGCAACGAATCGATCATTGTCACTGTCATTCGCGATTATGATCCCCGCTTGCCGGCCATCAATCTGGGACATTGCTTTGATTTCGCCAACATCTGTGGAAACGCAGGGCACACCGACCTGAAGTGCCTGTATCAGGCAAAGAGGGTAGGATTCGCCGGGGAAGCGTGTCGGTATCAACGCCACATCGCTTATCCGGTAAAGGCCATAAATTTCTTTGACGAAGCCGAGGAAATGAATAGTTGAGTCTGACGTCGCCTGGCGCTTGGCTTCATCCGTGGCAGGCCCTTCGCCAACCATGAGCATCGCCATCGGCACGTCCGGTCGTCGTTCCCGTAGCAGGCGATACGCCCTCACGGCCTCTACCCAGCCTTTGCCTTCTGCGCCTCTCGCAACAAGAGAAAATACTACGGCGTCCTCGGCTGCACCCAACTGAGCGCGACTTTTTGGAAACGCGACATCATCAACAGGCATTGCGTTCTTAACTTTGTGGAATTTCTCTTTGCCAATCTGCAGGTTATCAAACGGCTTCAAATTCCGATCCGCCGTGTAGGCAAATTTGTCGATTTTTTTGCTCCAACGGGCAATCCTGCTCGTTGCAACGTCCATCGCCTCATAGGAGCCATGTAGCGTTGAAATGAAGGGAACGGAGACCCCCGCTCCGTCGAGCAGGAATCCCTCAACGTTGGCAACGTGTGAATTAACAATTGTAATGCCAGCATTCCTGATGAAATTATCTATCCCCATGTCACGGACCGCGTTGGATGTATAGACAGGAATGCCGGGATCCAGCATCCGCCGAACATCTCTATGGTCGTCCGCGTCGTGCATCTGAAGTATGGATACCATTATCCCCTTGCGCCGAAGTGCGTTCGCAAGATGAATTGGAAATATTTCCCCGCCTCCGAAAGAGAACCCCAAAATACCCACAAGGACGTGAATATTTTCGCGAGGTACCACGCTGAGAGCCTCGAAATTCAACAGCTTATCGAAGTCGGTCGCCTGCATGCCGGCACCTTTGGCAACGCTGCGGCATACCTCAATAAAACGCGTCAACGTGGTGTCGGGAATATCCCACTGATGTTTCAATGACGTCATAAGACGTGCATATTCTTTGTAGTACTCGGGCTTTGACTGGGCACTGCTGCCCGAAGTATTGCTGTCATGAATTCGGAAATAACTTACGGCGCTTGGTTCATATGCGATCTGTCCACCACCAGCGATAACCGAATAGAGATACCAATCGCCCATAATTTTGTAACTTCTGGCTTCTTCCCAGATTTGCTCCGAAATCTCAAAACGGCGCCAAAGACTTCCTCCGACATTAGCGATTACGTTTTTGACACCAAAAGCACCGCGAAACCATTCCGCCGCCGGACGGGTTGTCCGGGTCTCCCAGATTCCAGGTTCGCTGTCCTCCCGGTAGTGGTCGAGCCCAGTAAAATATTCACCTTCGCTGTTTGCAAACTGAATTCGCCCAAACGTCATCATGACGCTTGGATCCCGAAACGCATTGATCATGCGTTCTACGAAGGTTGGTTCGCAAAAATCATCACTTTCACAAATCCAGACCAAGTCCCCTTTCGCCAGAGAATGACCTTTTTGCCATTGACGAAAAACGTTGCCGGAATTTTCGGTATTGTAAACCGCTCTGATCCGCTCTGGGAAGCGCTTAACATAGGAGTCGATCACCGAACGGCTGTCGTCGCTGGAGCAATCGTCAAGAACTAGAATATCAACGAGCGGATAGGTCTGCGCCAGAATACTGTCCAATCGCTGAGCAAGATATCTAGCATGATTGAAATTCGGAACGATAGCGGTGACCCTCACTCCGCTTTGGGCGCTGATGCTGGAGCGACTTGCCGCAATAATCCTATTTGAGGCTATTCTCTGGTAGTAATCGAGACAGAACTGGTCGACCTTGCGAGACAGCAACATCGGATCACGCTTCTCGGCCGATTTCAGAAATCTTTTACGTCTTCGTACGCTGAAGGCCTTCACATCAGATAGGGTGTAAAGCAGTCGAGCGTAAATCAGCCGCTTCAGCAGCTTCGTCAGGGAAGCCCGACTTATCCAATTGTTACGTTGCAGTACATCGACCTGACCAGAAATTTGGTCCACGTCGTTCATCAAAATCTCAGCCCATTGCGCTTCTTCGAATTCCACGCGTTTAAGAACCGGCTCAGAGGACTGAATATCCTGCGAGAAGACGCCACTCATGCTGAAGTCATCAATCGGTCGATCTGACGCAACGCCTATCATATACATCGGCGAATAAATTCCAGCGGCAGTAGATCCCGTTTTGGAGTCCGTCTCAAAAAAACGCGTGGCGCCGTGCTCAGATGCGATAATCGAACCGAAACCAATCTTCTGGCCGTGCATCGAAACGTGGGTAAAGTGCTGTTTCAGGAGATGATCGAATTCGTCCTTGAAGAGCTCCTTGACATGAAACGGGTTAACGAGCCCTGTCGCAACGGTGTATGCATGCTTCTCCGGAGTGGAGATTATCAAGACGCCATCGGGCCGCAGGACACGTTTGACCTCCTGCAGGAAACGCTCGTGAGCATCTATGTGCTCAAGCGTTTCGAATGAAACCACGACGTCGACACTCGATGATGGCAATGGGATCGCTTCGCAGGAACCCGTCTTGAACGAGATGTTTTTGTCCTTGTACTTCGCCTGCGCATGCAGAACCGCCTCGTCGGAAATATCGACACCAATGACCGAACTAGCCTTTTCAGCCAACAGCGCCGAACCAAATCCTTCACCACTGGCGATGTCCAAAACATCTTTGTTCGCAACGAAGTTTTTGGCCAGATGATAGCGATGCATATGCTCGAGGTAGATGTTTCCACCAATAGCCGGGACATAGCGCTCGCCGGTAAAATCAAGGTCGTCGCTCATTATTTTCTCCCGACTTGAGACTTCTGCGTTTCCACGCGGATACCCTATTATTTGGACTAAGTCGAGAGAATGATCCCACTCCCAAAAACCTTCATTGGGGTCGTATTTGTATTTAAAATAGTGGGTGTCCAGCAGATAAATCTATCCAAATAGCGATGGCTTCTATTCAGCCGGGCTGCAGCACCGATGGCACGTCCACCCGCTCTATCGCAATGATAAGCCGGCGCTTATCAGCCGTGACGAACAACGATAGTGAACTCGTAGAGCCCGTAGTCTTGCATCATAGCAACGGACCTTCCGAAGTTTTTCAGGCAGAACTGCAACATCTCGACCGGATCGGCGTAATACAGGTTGCCGCGGCGCTTTTCGGGATCACTTGACATGGTCAGCATGTTCGCCGCAAAGCCTCGACGTGAGGAGCGCCCCAAAAGTAAAAGGATATCGCAGACGTAGGCATGCCAGTCTGCAGCGGGAACGTCGCCTTTTACGTTCATTATACCACTAGCTATGGCGTAGTCGGTCTGTTCGGTCGGCTCTGCCCCGACACGCCATTCGCGATCAGCGCCACGCCCATGCAAACGCTCGGCTTCGGCGACCATCGCTGGCGAGATATCATAACCGACGAACTTCCCACTATGCCCGTTCTTCCGCAAAAAATCGAAGAAGTCACCGTAACCACACCCAAGGTCCAAAACCGATGCAGTAGGATCCGAGGCGAGTAGCCGAAGAAACTGGTGGTGCCGATTATAGTGGGAAGCCGTACCATTCCAATCCACACCCTGAGGGGTGGCACCGTGCTGAGCAAGCTTGGTGGTATAATAAGTGCTGACGTCGGTGAGGATCGATTCTTTGGTGATAGGATTCACCGGATTCTCCAATTCTTATCGCGATAACTCAGCAAATCATACGCTGGTTTTGTCCAAATAGCGGCTTGCTTCGTCACCGGTATTAAGAATGAGGTCTATAACGCTCACGGCGGGCTCGAAATCACCCCACAACTGGGGGTACGGCGGGTAGTTCGAATAATCCATCCACGCGACTTCGATACCGCGCTTATCAAACGCTGCGTGATCGAGATAGGCTTTTGCAGCAGGGCCGCTGACATAGCGGTTCGCACCCACTCGCTCGGCTAAGGCCGCAAGGCGCTCCGAAGAATCCATCTCCGCCATTGCCGCCGCTGGCAGCAAATCCGTGCATCTGCGGATTGTTGCGCCAATTTTCAACTTTTCGCAGATCGCACGGATCAACTGTTCGTTGAGATCGGTCAGAAGAGGTTCCTTGCCAGCGCTGTGGAGCAGATTTTCCACCCATTGGCCATGTGATTCAAAGTGAGCCGCACGACGATAAGCGAGGGAAATCGTCCGCCAGTGACTTTCCGCCCAAGTGAGGTCGGCTACCCGCGTCTCGTCAATTGACTGGCTGTATTTGCCCTTGACCTCAACCGATATGCTAAGCCAGCTTGGCCCCTGCGGCGTCTTGATTTTATTCCGATTTCGCCAGTCGCGGCGGGTGTACTGGACGCTGTCCAGTAAAACCACCTCGTCTGCCAATCTAAACATATCAAAATAGCCGCGCCATGGGATGTAGTTTGATTGCGTAATGACTACAGTTTTAGTCAAGCGGTTGTCCTTTTTTGGGAAGTCGCCGAGTTATGCAAGCGCGGCATTTACGGCACCAACAACATCGTCCTGTTGTTGCTTGGTGAGATTGGCATGCAGTGGCAGCCGAATGAGGCGAGCCGAAAGGTCGACCGTGTTCGTCATCTTGCCCGAGGTGCGGCCAAACTTAATGCCCGCTGGTGCCGAATGGAGCGGAATATAGTGTATGACGGCAGCAACATTCCTCTGAGCGATACGCCGAATGGTGTCGTCGCGATCAATTCCCTCCGGACACAAGATGTAATAAATGTGTCCGTTTGAGTTTGCGGCCTGTGGTACAATGGGTCGACGCAACAATCCTTGCAATTCGAGCTTTTCTAGGTTCGAATGATAGTGCCGCCAGGTCGCCAGACGACGCTCAGTGATATCGAGGCTGTTTTCGAGCTGGGCACAGAGGAAAGCTGCGATCAGTTCGCTGGGCAAGAATGAAGAGCCCAAATCGACCCAGGTATATTTGGAGACTTCGCCGCGATAAAAGCTCGCGCGATTGGTCCCCTTTTCCCATATGATTTCCGCGCGCTCCCAAGCGTTGGCATCATTGACAATGAGCGCTCCACCTTCGCCAGAAATAATGTTCTTAGTCTCATGAAAACTGAGGGCCGCGAAATGGCCAAAACTACCAAGAGGTTTGCCACGCCATGTCGCATGATACGCCTGAGCGGCATCCTCGATGACGATCAGATTGTACCTCTCAGCAATCTCCATAATAACGTCCATGTCGCAGGCAACGCCTGCATAGTGAACAACGCAAATCGCCTTGGTCTTGGGAGTGATGGCCTGCTCGATAAGCGCTTCATCCATATTCATCGTATCGGCGCGGACATCAATGAACACAGGCACTGCGCCCCTCAAGACAAACGCATTGGCAGTACTGGTAAACGTATAGGAGGGCATGATAACTTCATCGCCGACACCAATATTCGAGAGCATTGCCGCCATTTCGAGAGCGGCCGTGCAAGAATGCGTCAAAAGCACTTTTCCGCCGCCGACGGCAGCGCTGATCATCTCTTGGCAACGCTTCGAAAAAGGTCCGTTTCCTGAGAGTTGCCGGTTATTCACCACCTCAAGGATATAATCGAGCTCTTTCCCAATTGGCGTGGGCACGTTAAAATTTACACGATCCATTCAAAAGCTCTCTGGTGGCGGATTCAAATTACAACTTGCCGCTGATAAGCACGACCGTTAACGCTTAAGCAATTCGCTTCGTTATCGTCAACCAGTATGTCAGCAACCTCCAACAATTAACTCGACCCAGGATTTACGCTGGATCCAGCTCGCTTTGTTTGAGTGCATCTGCTTCAAGTTCGCACTCACTGCACCTACACCAACAATGCCAAGAGGTCGAGAACCTCTCCGCCAATCGCAGGGGCTGATAGCGTTATCAAGCGCCAAGATCGACAACCCCACATTTTCTTCGGCGATTTGCATCACTGCCAGTTTTCTGACTGTGATCAACAGGTCCGAGCTTAGCTTTCGAGCCTGGCCAAGCCGAACCCTGTCCGTCCGTAGCCGTTACCATTATAAAGCATGTATCGATTTCCATTGAAATCAAACACGCATGGATAGGTCGTCTCTTGGAACTCCCAGGCATCCGGCTTGCCCTCAAGGGCAAAAAGCTCGTCGTTGCGCTGCCAGGTCAGCCCCTGGTCAACGGACAGGGCATAACCGATACAATAGTGCGGATTGCGGCGTGCATACCACATGGACAAAGTATCGTCCGGTTCCTGGAGAACCACCGGACGGGAAACGGCAAACTCTGCAACATCGGCTTCTCCCGCCAAGGGAACAGCAACGCCGGGCATCTGTGTCCATAGCAGGCCATCCTTTGAACTCGCCTGCTTTATGACGTGGTTCATTTCCAGGCCACTTTCGCCCCAGAACAGATGGCTCCCGAACCACATACGGAATTCCCCTGACGTTTTCATCACCCATGGGTATCCCAGCGTAAAGGGATTTTCCGGGCTTCTTCCGACGATTGGAGCAGAGCTCAATCGCTTGAAGGTACCGTCGGGTTGGACTTCCGCAAGGCCTATGAAATTAGTGAAGGGAACGGACGCTCCCGTTGTCCAGCCAAGATAATAAGCGAGAAGCCGCCCGTCCTGCTGAACAAAAGATGTCACTGTGACGCCGTCAGCGTCAAACGCGCCTCGAGGACCAGGCGCAAACAGAGGGCCGCGGACTGGACCTACGTGGAAGCGATCCCCGTCTATGTCAATTTCCACGGATGCCAGAGACGATTTGTTGGCCGCATCTCTGACAGAAAAAAAGACGGTCACCGGACCGGCCTCTCGTACGAGCGCGGTCGGATAGCTGGCATGACTTTGCCACCACCCGCCGGTAGGCCGAGGCTCAATCACGCGACCGAGACGTCGCCATAGCTGTTTTTTCGAGACCGCCATTGTCAGATATTGCGCAAACGCGTGGACGGAACCTTACGTTTTTCGATCGTTGCCGTTGGAGCGTAAACGCCCTCCCGTTCGGTACTTTGCTGGACAAGACATCCCGCACCAAGCAGGGTGAATGGGGCGATTTCAATGTGGTCGACAATAGTCGAGTTCACCCCGATGAAGCTGTTATGGCCAACCGTCACCCCACCCGAAATGACGACATGCGATGATATAAAGACATTATCCTCGATGACAGAGTGATGCCCGATGTGATTACCGCTCCACAGCGTCACATTGTTGCCAATTCGACAAAAGGGCTGCAGGGTATTATCTTCGAAAATGAGACAATTATCACCGATCTTGTCGGTCAAAACAGTAGCATTAGGGCTAATGTAGCTCGTCATGGTGTAGCCCAATGCACGCATCGCATCCACCTTCTGTGCGCGCAGTACATTCATGCGATTGTAAGACAAGGCCACGAAGGCGTCGTACTCGGACGGTGGGAATTGGGCGGCAACATCCTCAAATGCAACGAGAGGTTTGCCGAAGACCGTATCGGTTTTCATAAACTCTCTATCGACCGTGAAGGCCGCCACAGTGCGACCAACCGTCTCGCGAAAAAGATAGTCGACGACTTCGGCGATATCGCCGGCGCCGAAAATTATAACGGGCTTCATAGGCAGTTCGTCCTCACTGCTGTTATCGAATCTCTCTTACCTTATCGATAACTCGCCAACAAACTCATTCTGATTACGGATCACCAAGTCATACTTTTGGTTGCAAATTTGGTCCGTGTCCTTACCCATGCCCAAAAGCAGTGTCGGAGCAGAATTATTCATTTTTAGCCTCGGAAATTTCGGCTTGGCAGGGTGTGTTTTCTGATGGTACAGATCGCGCAACAGAGATCCGGAGACTACGTTCATGAATGCTATATCACCGATGCCGCGCTATGGAATCCGTGAACAGATTCAATCAGAAACCGAGATCGACAAGGCCTGCGAGTCTGTAAAACTGCTGGGATATGCCGTCGTGGACGGCGGTTACACAGCGGAGCAGATGTCCCGATTTTCCGAGGCGTTTGATCGGGCCCTTGAGAAGATTTATGCCAAGTATGGTCGCGACGCTTTGGCAGGGATGGATGAACACAATACCATTCGTATCCTGATGCAGATGGATCCGTTGTTTCTCGACCTCGCGATGAACCGGAATGTTCTTGAGGTCTGCCAGCGTCTCATCGGCGGAACCGTCATGTTGAATCAGCAGAACGGTGTTATCAATCCGCCGTTGGGGGAACGCTACAATCAAGGCGCCTATCATCGCGATCTGCCTTACCAGCACTTCGTCTCGACACGCCCGTTGGCGATTAATGCCCTATTTTGCCTTGATCAATTCACGACGGACAATGGTGCGACATTTGTGGTGCCGGCATCACATAAGCAAGAGGAATTCCCGTCTGATCTCAGCCTGCGGGACCTTCAGATACAGATGGCAGCACCTGCGGGCTCATTCATCGTTCTCGATTGCATGCTTTATCACGTCGGGGGCGTCAATCGCACGACCAAACCGCGCCGCGCAGTGAACCATGTTTACACCATACCGCTGATAAAGCAGCAGATTTCGTTGCCAACCGCACTCGGTGACGATTTCACGAAAGACGCTGCCGCCCGCAGTCTGCTTGGCTACAATTTCCAGGTTCCCGAGAGCGTGGATCAATATTTTGCGACGCGTAAGAAGTAGGCTCGTCTTCAATATCAATTGAGACAACGGTCTTTTTTCGCTTTTAACGTGAAATAAGACGTATGTTGGCACTGCTAGTCTTCAGCCCCCATAGTCGCCCTGGGCGTTCGCACGGCGGGGCTGAAGCTTCATGCTGTAGTGTCTGCGCTATCCATCGCGTCATTGTCGCGTTTTACGACCGTCCGGTAGCAATACAGACTATCTGGGAGAGACGCGTGACGTGAGACTGCCGCCCATCAAGAAATGCCTCGGTACAATCAAAGGGCGCATTCCGTGGAGCATCCGCCGACAATGCTGCATGGCTACGCCGTCTTCATTCCTCCTGAACACCGAAACCGCGATCAGACAGATCAGCCCACGAAATCGGGGCGCCCTCCCCGTCATTCCTTTGGTCGGCCACTCGATCTGTCGATCACGTAGAGGGGGCGCCCCTTAACAGCGTCGAAAATGCGCGCCACATAAAGACCCACGCCGCCGACACATGTCATAATAATACTTCCAATCAACAAATTGGCCGACATCAAAGCGGTAAACCCTTCTGGAGGGTTTCCAAAAATGGCATTTATTACGAAGAAAATACCGAGCACCGTGCTGAAGGCGGCCCCAGTCAGTCCCAGCCACAAAATCCAGATTAGAGGTGCGGTTGATTGAAAGAAGAAGCCCTGGATCGAATGTGCCAGCAACGTTCTAAGCGTATAGCTTGACGAGCCGATCTGGCGGGTATGCCGCTCGTAAGTCAGCGAAACCGAATCGAATCCAAGCCAGCGCAAGATAAAGAGGTAGTGACGCTCGTGCTCCTGGAAGCGAAGATAAGCATTGACAACTTGCCGCGAAATTAGTGTGAACGATCCCTGTCCGGGATCTACATTGTAGCCGACGATCTTGTTCATCAGCCAAAAGTACACTCGATTAGCAAAGCGCCTACCCGCAGGATCCCCCAGGTAGCGGCTCGCATAAACGATATCGAACCCCTTTTGCGCAGCCTCCCATAGATTGGGAATGAACTCCGGCGGGTCTTGCAGATCGCAATCCATCACAACAGCATATTCACCGTGACACTCGGCCAACCCCGCCGTTATGGCAATTTGTTGGCCAAAATTGCGGGACATGCGCACGACCCGCACACGACTATCGGCAGCAGCGATTTCCGAAAGAACGGGCCATTGATCCTGTTGGCCTCTATCATCAACAAATACGATCTCATGGTGCTTCACAAGCTTTTCAAGGATAATCGTAAGGCGCTCGTGGAGGGGGGCAAGCGTGCCAGTACAGCCAAAGCACGGAATGACAACGCTGATTTGCGGCGCGTCCCTCACGCCCAGATGCTCCACCATAGGTAAACTCCTGAAATAAAACACATCTTTTCGATTCGACGCGATCCTTGCCGAATGCACCGCTGGATAGCAAACTTTTGCACCAACCCGCAAATGCGATATCGGAAATAAGCACTCGATATTGTTTGAATGCCCTTCGCTACCGTTTGTTGACAGCCGGGTTTGAATTTTTAAAATGGTCTTTGAGTTGGCTATCTTTGCTCTGGCGACAACTCCTCTTTTATGCCATTAAGCTTCGAGTTGCAGAGCGGTTGAGTACAACCTCTCCCGGATTAGAATACCAATGTATAGAGACCAGATTGAGATGTCAGATCGGGGCGACGGAGCCGTACCGGATAGAACTTTCCGCATCAAACATGGCTGGTTTTTCGACGCTGTGGTTGTAGGAATATTGCCGGCACTATTCCTTTTCACAGCACCAATTCAAAAATTTCTCCCGGCCGGATGGGTGGATCCCGCGCTCTACCTCGGACTTTCGATGGACTATTTTGACATCGTCAAGACTTATGGTTGGGATTACCACTCTCTGCGGGTTTCTTTTTTGCTGCCGAATGCCCTGGCAAATATGGCTTTACCAGTTGTTCACGCGCGGTTGTTCATTGTTTTCGCATTCTACTTTATTGGGCTCTTTGCGCTTTATGATGGTGCTCGCATTCTTTGGGGGCGTCCATCCGCTGCCATCGCCGTATCGTGCCTGGCCTTCAGCCCCGTTTATCTGCTTGCCAATACTGCGGGATATGTTGACGGCGCGTATATAGCCTACACATTTTGCGTATTTGCTGCCTTGGCTCGATGGAGCGTCTCGCAGAATCCTCTGTGGGTGGTCATTGCCGGCATTGCCGCTACGCTTGGCATACTCGCCCACGTACTTGCAGCGGCACCGGTCGGTCTTGTCATTCTCTTCTTTTTGATCTCCAAGTGGGACGACTTCATTCGTAAGCCACTTACATTTATCGCCAGCGGCTTGGTCGGAGCGATTCTCACTTGGATATTCTTCCTCATCGTACTTTACAAAATTGGCTTCGGCATCAGCGCATTTGTCCAGTTGAAATGGATCGTAAACGCTTCCATTACCGGTTTAGGTGCCAAATACCGTTTCAGCATCATGGATTGGCTACCTCATGCGACGCGGTTGGTTCCAGGCATCGTTGTCTCTTTGACCCTTATCTTTCTTCTAGCCTCCGGCCGATTGCTGGAGCGTGGGCGCATCAATACTTCCGCGACGATAGTTGCTATCATGAGTACCGCGCTACTTCCAATTTATGACATCACATTTGGAGGCAGTACGACACAGTCATCTTTTTATGCCGGCCTCGCCGTGCCGGGAATCATGATCGGCATCGCTGCGATGACTGCGATGCTTCTGCCTCGGATTGAGAATATCCGGTTGGCGATCTATGTCGCCATCACCCTGATTTTGGCTGCGCTGAGCTATTTTTCTCTGCATGTTTCCAATTTTTTCGCGGCGTCGGATTTATCTCTCGATTTGTTCAGCCTTGTATCTTGCTGCATCGCCATAGGCCTCCTGTTCCTGACACCCTTGCGCAACACCGCACTCTTCAAGTCTGCCGCCCTGACCGCAATATTGACGGTATGTGGCCTTTCCCTTGCCATGAACAAGGATACTCAGCAGCTGTATAAATCAGCCAATACCATTGACAATGAAGAGTATTTCCAAGGATCAGCCTTCGTCAGAAATCTGATAACCGCCGATATATTGGCAGGTCGACTTCCGCTTTTCTGGTTCGACAGGGATCATTTCACTGCCCGCGACGGACGATCCCAAGAACTGGCCCGTACGATGCGCTACGGTGATACCGAGATGGCTCTCACATTTTATGATACCGTGGCATCGCTACGGCTTTGGCAGCGGTCGTTTTTTTCACCTGAACTGAAACCTGAACAGGCTCTGGATTCGTTGCCCTTTTTGATGAATCCCAATGTGACAGTGGTTGTATTGGAGCAAGACAGCACGAAATTGGATGCAGCGATAAACTCTCTACGGAATGCGGGCGTCAATTGCCATGTAGGCAATACATCAACTTTCCACAGTCAGTCATTCGATATGAATGTCACTTTAATAGAGTTGCGTGGCGCAGGCGACAGAACAACATCGAGCTGTGGACGGACATAAGGATATCCGTTGTTGAGTTCAGCATTGATTTTGTTGCGAAGCATACCGATGTGGATCCCAGCCTGAGGCGAATTGTACAAATCGTATCGAATACGAATGTCAGGGCTCAATTCTCCATACGGCAACATCACCAACTTTCAATGAGGAGGTGCTTCCCTCCTTGTCCCACGAAGGCATGTCCGTCGTCAGCGTCACGTAGAAACCTATGCCGTCATTTCTCAAGCGCTCCCGCGCTTCCGTTGCATTGGTCATGTTGTGGATCAGGCTAAGTTCTGCCAGCCGCAATTTAATGGTTTCCGAGCGCGGATAACCTGAGACAGCGTAAAGACCAGGGCGAGACAAGTAAGCCGGTACGCCGCTTATGCTCATCAATGTTGTTGGAATATCGAAAAGTTTTTCGTCCTGTTTGGTGTTTGCGACTGCAATACTGTCTCCGCGCCGGCCTTCCTGTTTGATCCAGCGAGCGGCAGCGACAACACCGGGCGTAATCTCGGTGTTATCGTAGGAAGCACCCCAGGCCATGCGGCTTACTTTGGCGTAAGGCATCCACCAACTGGTGGAGATCAGTGCAAATAGCGCAGCAAATCCAGCAACAATGGGCGATATCCTGATACGGGAAAATGAGACAGCAAACTTGGCTGTCCAGACAATCAGCAAGACATAGACCAATACAAAGGCTCGCTGACGAAACTCCGTGAAATCGCCATTGAACGGCATTGGCGCCAGCGTCATCAAAACACATGCATAAGGAAGCAACGCAGCAGGCAGCCAATCAATTTCCTCGATCCTTCGATACCAAAGTGCAATCGAGAAACCCGACAGGAAAGTCAGCAACCAAATTCCAGCCATTCCGGCAAGTGCCAGCAGCAGACCAAATGGCAGGGCGCCTAACGGCCCCATTGTCTGGATAAGATAAGAGTAGAAACCGTCATAGTTGGTTGGTTCCATATGCGTGTGCAACAACTCGAGGAACCGCGACATGAAACTGCCATAGCCCAGAAGCTTCACCTCTTCCCTTGCGATCCACAGGAGCGCAATCGGAAGGGCGATCACTCCCAGCGTAATCAGATGCCAGCGAAATCTGCGGATTGGGGCAGGCAGGGCCGCAACGACGACGACGGCAAATGGTACAAGAAGCCACATGAAGACATGGGCACGAAGAAGAAATGTGCTGAGAAGAAGGGCAAAAGCCAGCCCCAGATACCTGACGCCACCGCGTCTGCTCCACTCAGCAAGGATACCCACGCTCGCCAGCGCTGTTGGCAATGCATATAGCGTACCAGGTGATGCTTCCATCATCCAATGAAAGGAAAGGAAACCCTGCTTCAAACCATAGGCAGCAGCATCGGGAAGGACTGCGAACAACGTCAATGCCAGACTGCCGCCGGCAATGCCGGAGAGAATTCTCCCGAGTGAAAATATGCCTGTCACGCTGAGAAAGATACCGAAGGGAAACCAGAAGGCCGTTATGATATCGGCAGGACTGAGCGCCAGTATCCTCACCATCAGGCCTGGCAGTGCATAGCTGGCAAAGTGGTAAAATGTCGGGGCCGTATCGACCAGGCCGGAAAGGCCGCGACCCGCAATTTTCGGATCGCCGAACTCCGCAATTGTCCCTGCGTGAATGAATATGTCGAGCCACAGCCTGAGATGACTCTGTTCCAGCAGTGCGTAACGTGTGGTGCTGTCTAGAGACCAGATGATTGAAAAGCCGGAAATCGCGGCAATGGCCAGGAACCAGGAAAAGCTTGGCCTATCTTCCCCCAGATGCTCGCGGCTCATCAAAAAGCCGAGGTTCCCCAGCAGCAGAAAAACACCTGGAAATAGGATGGAAATATTCAGGAAATAAACGGGCAAAGCCAATATATATGCGCTCGCGGTTGCCCCGATCAAAAGCTGCATCTCGGGGAAAACACCGCATCCGAACGCTCGCGTGACAATTCTTCCCCAGCCTATTGCAGAGATAATGATGCATGCCGTGGCCAAGCCGAGCCATAGACCGCCATTGGCAGACACGACGAGCCCACCTAGAACGGATAGAATTATTGGCGAATACAACGATCTGCTCCAACACTTTTTCCACGAAGCCACTCAATGGCACATTAGGACGCGAACTTCTCTAGTCCACGCGAACTTTTTTCTCTTTCAGCACAGATATGCAAGAAAAAGGCCAGACACCAGATAATAAACAGTATAAAAATCAAATAAAATTACAGAACACCAAGAAACTCCATAAAATATAGAAAATATAATTAAGAAAAAATCCGACACAACAGAAAAACAAATAGAGATTGAATGGGAATACATTTTGGATAACATACATAAGCCGAGCACGCATATGTTGCCTATGCACAATAACATGTTATGGTGAATGTCATTTCGGCGACGGATAAAAAGTCACTGGGATTAGTCCCATAAAAATGTTCTTAAGCGCGTTTCTTCGAACCGGGGCAAAAGACCCCCTTATGCCAAAGTGGCGAGCTCCGCCCCTGAGACACCTTGGCTGATTGTGAAGTATTTGATATGAATCTTACGATTGCCTGCCCCGCATGCATGTCCACAAAATGGCAGGTTTTACCCGGTTGGCCAAACCAATCGATGCTCTCAGATGGACGAAGCATTGCAGTGCCTTTGGAGAAGAAGCACTGCGAAGCTTGCGGCTTAATTCGGCACTCCTCGCCGCCGTCGCAGGCAGCGATCGAGGCCATCTTTAGCCGGGACTACGCTTTGCATGCCCGCCTTGTCGATAATGCCTTCGAGACACAACGCCAATCTCTTTATGCCGACTGGATTCTCGGTTTATTGGGACCGTCAACCATAGACTCCATTTTCGAGATTGGGGCTGGCACAGGATCGCTGATGGCTGAGTTACGGCGGCGCGCCCCGCATTTGCGACTCAAGGGTGTGGAACCTGTCGTATCAGCCGTATCCCAAGCCGCGACAGATCTCGATATCGAAGTCGGGCTCCTGCGGGATATCGACACGGCATCGCTGAAAGTTGATGTCGTGCTTTCCGTCAACGTCATCGAGCACGTCCATGATCCCATCGAGTTTCTTCTGCAATCACGGGCTGCCCTCTCGGCGGGTGGCCGGATTGTGATAATCTGCCCGGATGGCGATCATCCCTCGACGGAAATGCTCATATACGATCATATTCATTCGTTTACTCAGCGCTCCCTTGAAAAAATCGCGCAGCGCGCTGGCCTGAAGATAACGGACAGGCAAGCGGCGCCAGCGGCGTTGGGTGCGTTTCAGGCAGTCGTTCTCACACCCGGCCGCGTTACTTCAACTGCGAGCCCGATGATCGTCGATCTCTATGAAAGACGCTCCGCTTTCCTGCATCGCTGGCGGCAGCTCGACCAAGCTTTATTGGAAAGAATTGGCAACTGTTCAAGTCTGTACGCATTCGGCAGCGGAGAAAATGCCCAGCTCCTGCGCGCCTATGCGCCACAGGCGTGGGGCAAAGTAGATGGCATTGTCGCCGACAGCGCCGGTGTTTTCGATGCGAAGCCTATTGCACTCTACGAGCCGGCGCGGACCAACGGAGAGCGCACCATACTTCTCGCAGTCCGCCCCGGCATTCAGGCGGTTGTTGAAGGTCGGCTCGTGGCTGACGGTCATAAGGTCATCCGATGGGACGATCTCATCTAAGGATCGAGCGTTTTTCCCTGGGGAAAACTATACCCGCGTAGCGACGACGACACGCGAGCCCCCTAACGGGAAGCGCACGCCGGCCAGAATAGCGGAGACTTCCCCCTGCAGGACGCTTTTCAAGACCGCATTGGCCGCACTCGGAGGCTTCGCTTCGATATCTGACATTTCGCTTTGCTGTGAATTTTTCTTGCGCCAGCGTTCCTTTAGTCGGCTGGCGATCATGATGGGCAGCAAAAATGAACAATAGGATGTTGAGAATACCGGCCGGAAGCCGTTCCTTTTCAGCTTTTCTTCCAGTTCCCCAAGCTTATACCTACGCTCGTGATAAGCCACTTCGTCGGCTGTGCTCCATAACCAGGGATGCTGCGGAACGGCGATAACTACTCCGCCGCCCGGCCGTAGCGCCTTGTACATCGATTGCACAACCAATTCGTCTTCAGCGATGTGTTCTATGACATCATAGGCGCCGATGACGTCAAATGCATTCTCCGCCATTATATCGCGAGCATCCATTTGCACGAGCTCAGCATTTTTTCCGAGACGCTGGACAGCAACGGCCAGCCCTGACGGGTGCAATTCCGATCCGACCAGATGTCTCCGGACACCCGCTTTTGCAAGGGCTGATAGCACGGTGCCATTGCCGCATCCAACCTCGAGAATATCCTGGGCATTCGGGAAATATTTCTGAATGAGACCGGTCAGCATTCGGTTGCGCGGGACAAACCAAAAATGGTTGTCTTCAATTTCAGCGAGCATTTCAAAAGATTTGGGGTCGAATCCGGAGATCGTATCAGCCAGTTTGGGCGCAAAAAGCGGAATGCCGATTTCCACGGGCGCAGTATCTCCGCAGTGGGAGCAGACATAACCGGTCGGCCAGATGGCCTGCCCCTCCAGAATGGGGCTACCATTTCTGCAGCTAGGGCAGATTCGATGCGGCGTTCCTTCTTCTGATCTTGTATCCAGCACGGTCAAAACCCCTCTAGGTGTGTTGGTTAGGCGCCATAACCCAAGATTCGACTGGTCGCAAGCAGCGCTAGATGGGTTTAGTCCGAACACTGATAAAAATACAAAACGTCGCCTTGATCCACCGTGCCATGGTGTTCTTCTAATTGTGGTCGCGGGATTGTTACGGTAGGGAAAGCCATATGTTAGCCGCGAGGAAAGGTTGAAAATAGAAATGAGAGCTAACCAAATTGTTTTGGCCAATATCCTGCCGCGCGATAAAAACGCCTTCGACCTCGTGCGCCTTTTCGCAGCCGTGGCCGTAATTTTCGGGCACTCTTTCTATATCTTCCCTACGGGTGGATATTTCGAACCAGTAACGCGGCTGATACAGAAGAATTACACTGGCACGCTCGCAGTCGGTGTTTTCTTTTTCCTGAGCGGGATTTTGGTAACGCGAAGCTTCGCGCTTAATGCATCCCCCGCACGCTTTCTTCTTATGCGCGCGTCCCGAATTTACCCCGGCGCTATCATCTGCTTGGCTGTCATATCGTTCGTTATCGGGCCGGCCGTAACCACAATCTCAATTCAGGAATACTTCACAAGCCGACAGGTCTATTGCTATTTCGCAGACCACGTCAGTTTACTAAGCATATTTCCGATCCAGTGCTGGGACTTGCCTGGTGTTTTTGTAGAGAACCGAATACCTTCGGCTCCGAACGGGTCATTGTGGACCCTTACGCCCGAGATCGTCTGCTATGTCTACGTTCTGGCCTTCGGTATTCTTGGCCTCGTGAAAACGAGATTTAGGATATTGGCTACGTTAATCGCTATCCTGCTGGTTCATTCGATTGCGCCAAGTGTTATTCTTTATTTCTCGGGTTCTGAATATTCCGACATCCTGAAAGTTGGTCTGTTCTTCCTGGCCGGCGTCTTTGCTTACTCGGTCCGAGACATTCTCCCGATCAATTCGCTTTACGCCCTGCCCTTGATTGTTGCTGCGGCCTTTTTGCAGGGAACATTCATTCAGGAGTACGCCCTTTATCTGGCTCTGTTCTACTCGGTACTTGTCGTATCGGCATCTCCAACCACTTGTCGGATAGAGCTTCCCGGCGACTATTCGTATGGCGTGTACATCTACGGGTGGCCCATCCAACAAACCATCGCACATTTCTTCCCCAACCTCACCTCTTACCCGAGCAATCTGGTGTCAATTCCGGTAGCCTTGTTGGCAGGATACCTGTCATGGACGTTTGTCGAGAAGCCTGCGCTATCGTTCGCTCGCAGCTTTAGCTTGGGTCGCCACGCAAGCACAGTAGCGTAGCCTCGAAAAAGAACGAACACATTATGTCTACCGCGCTATCACAATTATGTTGCCACTATCGCGGGTCGATTGTACTTTTCGCCTTTTAGTTGACGGTGGAGGAACCTATGAATGCGTTTCAGCAGGATGGAGCAACGAGCCATACGAAAATAACTTGGCTGGACAGTGCGACTTTTTCCGTTGGTGGTCACAAAATCACGATGGATTACGAGTATGGCGGCAGCAGGCGCGAGTCCGGTCAATCCGATTTCACAATGATGAAATCAAGATCCTTCCTTGATCAGTACCTCGCACACGCCGGAGAGGACTTTAAGCACATTCTCGAGCTTGGCATCTATCAAGGTGGATCGTTCGTATTTCTCAATGAGGTTTTTAAGCCGGAGAGAATTTCAGGGATCGAACTTTCCGAAGTCCGTATTCCAGCACTTGATAAATACATCAGCGAACAGCAAGGGCGAGCAAATCTCTATTATGGAACATCTCAGGACAATGAAGCTCGTCTAGCTGAGATTATTGAAAGTGACTTTGGCGGCCGACTTGATCTGGTCGTCGATGACGCTTCTCACTTTTACGACCAAACCAAGGCCAGCCTTCGCACAACGTTCCAAAAGCTCCGGCCAGGCGGGCTGTATATCATTGAGGATTGGAGCTGGAGTTTCTTTGACGACTACCAAGCGCCGGATCATCCCTGGGCAGAACATCATTCTCTCGCCAATCTGGCGATCGATTTGATGGAGGAGATGGCACTTGGCTCAATGATAGAAGAGGTGATCGTATCTCCACATATGATCAAGGTTAGGCGTTCAAGAGAAAAATCCAGCCCTGTTTTTATCAGAGAAAATCGTAGGGGGCGCGAATACAAGCTGATCTGAGGGTGCCTCTACTTCGCGTAGCTCCACCGCGATACGGCTTACGTGGGCCCCGCAGTGTCGTGAGAACCTTCAATAGCCGCCGAAGATTGTGTTTTTCTGTAAAAAAGAGGCAAATGCGCAGCCGCAATCACCACCATGACAGGCGTCAGGAGTCTTAAGACTATAGCAGCCGTCTCCGCGTGGAGCGGCTCCGTACCCATTCCAACGAGCATTGCACGCACAGAAAACTCCTGCACGCCAATGCCGCCCGGTATCATTGAAAGAATAGAGATTGCGGCTACACCTCCAAGAAGAAAGGAGCCTTGCCAAAAATTGATATCGACATTCGCCAGCTTGATGACCAGCATCCACAAGGCCAATGTCAGCCCCCACTTCAGGAAAGTCATCACCCCCACAATTGCAAGATTACGGAGTGGAAGAGGAGGGCCAGCCAACGATTTAAGGCGATCTCCAAGGGATGTATTGCCTAGCCACGCAATAAATCCGTGAAGCATCCGGGGCATGAAAATGCCAAAAAGCATGGTCGAAATCAGTGTGACGATCGCCACAAAGAAAAGTCCCGTCTGAATGTAGATCAGACCCGCCACACCCAGAGCACAAATAGTGAAAAGATCTGCGATACGCTCCAAAGCCAAATTTACCGCGGAGTTACCGAGTTTCAGCCCGGACTCCCCTGCAAACCTGATCTTCAACAACTCGCCCAGCTGGAATGGCGTCACCAATGACGCGGCCATGGCCAGCGCTACATAACAATAGACGCGCTTCATGGTCCTGGCTTCCCACGGGAGTTGATTGATAGCAATCCAACGTGCGGCAGAGGTCGCGAACACCAGAATCGTGCCACTTGCCATGACTAAAAGCAGCCAGCCGACTGGAAGCGTTGGCAACAGGCGCAGCATATTGCGCCAGTCGAACTGATATAAGACAACTGAACAGGCGATCAGTGCGACTAAAAGCGGCCAGAGGCGGCGAACCACGGTGAGCATTCAAAAATCCCTTTTGACGAACGCTCGCCATCCATTTGTCTTCTGTGCTCACAAGAATAGAGGATTGTGACACATCTCAAAGCGTTTCTCATTTTGTCCCACGGCTTTCACTAGCGAGCCAGACGCATTCGCGCAAGCATCCATCCGCCCCACCAGGTAAGCTGCGTTCCAAAACTCATTGCTGGGTTTCGTCAACTTGTTTTCCGTAGACAGCCGTCACGATAACCCTCGGCCGCCGCTTCACCTCAAGGAAGATGCTGCCGATATAGATGGCAATCAGACCATTAAAGAGCGTAAGAATACCGCTGAAAAGCATGACCGCGGCCATGACAGAAGTCCAGCCCGGCACCCCTACCCCAGTGATAAAATATCTGGCAACAAGATACAGAATAAAAACGAATGCGGCCATGCTGATAGTGACACCACTCAAAAAAACCCAGATCAACGGCTGGATGGAAAAGGCCGTGATTGCCATGAGGAACAGGCGGATCAGTTTTTTGAATGTATAAGTCGTTTGCGATAAAGTCGGCTTGTCAACCGTCACAGGTAGCTGCTTAAAACCGGTCACATGCATCAGACCGACTAGAAAGCCTTCTCGTTCATCGTGCAAAAGGAGGGCATCGACGTATCGCCTGGTCATCAACCGTGCTGTACAGACATCTCTCGGAAACTGAAAATCACTTACGACATCGAGTGCGCGATAAAAGGCATTTCGGCAAAAGCGATAAAGCGGATTGCCTTTTGGTCGCTTCTGAACGCCATATACGACATCGACCGCATTGGTTTTCATGGCAGCGAAAAATTGTTTCACCCAACGAGGATCCTCTTCGAGATCTCCATCCAGGATCATGAGGAAATCTCCGGAGGCCATGGTCATGCCTGTCCACAGCGCTTTGTGTTGGCCAAAATTGCGGGAAAGATCAACGACGATGACCCTTGCGTCTCTCTCGGCAAGGGATTTGGCCACCTCCAGGCCATTGTCTGGCGAGCCATCGTTCACGAACAGAACCTCGCACGCCAAACCAAGCTCACCGGCCGCTTCAAAGCATGCCCGAGCAAAGGGCTCGACATCATTTTCTGTCCAATAAATTGTTGTAATGAAAGAAATTTTCATCGCAAAACTCCGGGGCAAGTAAACAGCATTAACCGCCCACGTTCTATCCGCTGGTGGCAGATCATCCTTCTATCTAAGCGCTTTTTCTCAGGCAAGCGGACGTTCCGCCAGAAGTTGTGGAGCGTTCTATACAATCGATATGGCGTGCGACTGCAGCGAGTACTAGGCCGTGAACTCATAAATTGAGTGGTATAGGCTATGCAAGTTGGCTAATCGTAATGCATGTTAAAGTTTGTAAAATTGCAACTCGGCCAGGGTTGGGTGGCCGATCCAAATGCCCCAGAGCCGCAGGTTTCAGTTGAGGCCTCCTCCGCCAACGTCCGCTTCCGCTCGAACAGGGTCGTGGACGACAAAAAGCCGACGGGTATTCTCAGGGCGTTGGGCCTGTTTTCGAAGCCCAGTTCGAAATTTGAAGAGACACGGGGCACTTTGAGATTTGCTGGTTGCAGCCGCTGGCGCTGGGACAGCACCAACGATCATGAGTGGTATAAGGCAGACGGCCATGGCCGCTACAGCGGTGTTGCTCCTCGCTGGGGCGAGTTCTATGAGTTAATCGGTCCTGACCCCGACCGCGATGCCGTGTCTTGGGAAAAGATCGGAGCAGACACCGCCAGTACTCGGCATTTTCTGTATTATTTCCGCGATGAAACGCTCGAGTTCATGGCCGAGGATTGGTCTTTTTTCCCAAGTTGATGGACTAGATCGGCGCTCCCACTTCAGTTTCGTGCCTTTCCTGTAGTCGTATCACCTGATTCAGATTCAGGGATGAGCCGTTATGATCTGACCAACTTTGAATGGCGCATGATTTCGCCACTCCTTCCTAACAAGCCGCGAGGCGTGCCTCGCGTCGATGACCGACGGGTGCTCAACGGCATCTTCTGGGTTCTACGATCAGGTGCCCCATGGCGTGATTTACCAGAAAGATATGGCCCGTACACAACGTGCTATAATCGATTCAGGCGTTGGACCATTGCTGGAATCTGGGACAGGCTGATGGAGGCAATCACGCGCCCGTCTGATGACGGCGTCACGATGATCGATGGCACCTCGGTTCGCGTGCATCATTTAGCGGCAAACGCTCAGGGCTGACCATCAGGATCGCTGCCTTGGCCGAAGTCGCGGTGGTCTTACCACCAAAATCCATGCCGTGACTGATGGAAACGGACTGCCGATCAAGATCACCATCACACCTGGTAATGCCCATGATCTGACCGCGGCGAACGAATTACTCGATAGTCTTCCCGTAGGTGCCATGCTTCTGGCAGACAAAGCCTACGACGCCGATTGGCTCCGCGCAAAGGTGAAAACAAAGCGGTCTTGGGCAAACATTCCGCCCAAATCCAACCGGAAGATATCGCTCGTCTTCACCCCTTGGCTGTACAAAAAGAGGAACCTCATCTAGCGCTTCTTCAGCAAACTGAAATGTTACCGACGGATTGCGACGCGCTACGACAAGCTAGGCATGAACTTTCTCGCCATGACCAAGCTGGCGTGTATTCGTCTCACTCTCCGCCATAATGATTCCACGGCCTAGGGTAGCATATAATCGACTATAAGCACCGTTACAGGATTCAGGCCCGGCTTCCATATCGATAGCCGCGATCGAACTGACGATGGAATATTCAGCGCATCCAGCTTCTTATGGCCGCCCTCACAAATCGCGGAAACCGTACAGACCATAATCAGCGAGGTGGGCATTTTCGGCTGCTTCAACCATTGCTCATTGGCCGCCGTCACGTTCGGCATATCGAAGCTCAGCGTTCCCTTGTCCCACAACCAAAGTCCCGCAAGACTGTCGAGGGTGTTCAGGGGTATCGTGCCACCACCGACAAAAAAACGATAGGTGGCGTGCTCGTTGCTCGATACATCGCTTGACACGAGATCTCTTCGATCAACCCACAAAGCAACACGCCGTCCGTATAACCCGGCTTTATCCACCACATTTCGGATATCAATCGCGAGTTCGAAGAACGTGCGAAATGAAACGGTCTGGCGTTGCGCGAATATAAAACGCGTATCAAAATTAATGACGCCAATGGTGGATGTTAAAAGAAATATAGCGGCAATGGCTACTCCACGGTTTTTATTCAATATCAAAAATAGGATCATGGCGCTTACGGTAAATATAGCAATCCATATGAGTATTGGGCTAAAACCGTTTACGGTCGCAGCGACAGCCAAATTGAAATAAATAGAAATAATAGTCGCGATGAAAACAAAGGAAAATAAAAATTTATAGTAATTAGACCAATATTCCTTGCTTAATATCAAATTTCCGACAATGAATATTATGAGAAAACTTTGACCAATAAGGGAATAGCTGGAATAAAACCATGTTTGGGTAACCATTCCTCCCACCGCGATATCCCATACCGCCGATACAACAAAAAAAGAAATCGAGGTCGCGGCTGCGAGTAAAGCTATCTGTCTCGACTTGCCTTTCCCCCAATTTTTGACAAAAATCATCAGCGCAAAAAATACGAAAATAATAAATGGCAAGGCGACACGAAATGCTTTTGGAAACCATTCCTGTAATGGTCGGGAAAAAGGGAGTGCATTCCCCGCGAAGGCATTCCTGATGGGATGCGCATCGTGAAAAAGAAAGATAAAGGGGCCGCCGATTGATTGGCTATAGATAGCCATCAACAATAGAGCGGCTAGTCCACCGATAGAGATTGCGAAAACTCTATAAAACAGCAAAGTCTTGGGTGATTGCGTCGTCAGACATGCAACCAGCAAAGCCACGCAGGTCAGAAGCGCCGGGATGGGATGCAGAGCCAATACGCATGCGCACAGAAATCCTGTGATGAGATTTAGAAGGCCCTCACGGAAACGCCAGCGTCCATTGTTGGCCAGCAATAAAACGGCGATTGACGCGATTGATAGGGCGATTGCCGGACCATCGACATATCCATTGCTGATTGATGCAATCCAAAGGGGGTTTGCGCCCAGCCACCATCCGGAAAGGACAGCAGCAAGCGGCCCGAAGATTCTTCTTGCTATCGAATAGACTGATAGAAGTGCGATAAATTGAAACGTCAAGCCCAGACCAATATGAGCGTAGGCAGGGGTAAACACGTCGTAGAATAGGGATCCCAGAAACACAAATGGGATGCGCTGAGAAAAATAGTAAGCACCCAGATTTTGAATCTGCCTTGCAGGATCCAGAAAATATCCAACGTAGATCATTGGATCCACCCAGCCCGGGCGCGGAAAAAGCTCATATACACCGCTAAATTGTGCAATAAGGGGCAGCGAAACCAGCAGTACAAGCCAAGACCATTCAGGGAGGCCTTCCCGATTGCGGCCGCCGAAGCTCGTATCAGTGTTCCCGTGTCTTACATCTTGAACAACGGCGGGGGGCCGGTCCTCCGAGTATTGCGCACCTGAGACGGGTGATTGATTTGCACTAGATTGCCGAGTCGTCATCCGTTTTCCAATATGAAGTACTTTTATGTCAGCCTACATTTCTGACATGCATTTGGCGTGCTCTAGCCCCGGGCAACGGATTTGGGGAAATGATTGAACTTCATCGCACTCGACCTTCAGGGCCTTAATTATGACTACAATATCGGTCAGCCAAGCCCAAAATGTTGACAGTGATAAGCCTTCGACGTATTTGCACCTCTAACGACGTAATCATTGTGGAGCAACGCGATAATTCTTGGATCTGGATAAGTGGCTGGCGATAGGGTCGCTGCAACTGAGATGACAAGAAACACTCGATTGAGCCGAGCGGTTCTGATAGATTTACCCTGGCGAACCGCGTGTGCACCCAAAACTGAATAGGATGTTTCCTTGATCGGATCGTTTTTGTCGCCAAACGACAAGAAGTTGTTGACGCGACTTTTCAAAGAAAATTTCAAAAAACATGTTGGTTGGTATTCTGCGGCGATAGCTGCAATGGTTGTCGTCGCCGCCACGACATCTCTCAGCGCGTGGATCATGCGTGACATCGTCAACAGTGTCTATTTGAAGCAAGGTTTTGACGTCGTCCTTGAAATTGCCTTCGCGGTTGCGGCAATCTTCATTGTCAAAGGCCTCGCGACGTTCGTCCAGAGCTACTACCTGAGTAAGGCCGGCAACAGTATCGTCGCCGAACAGCAACGCAAGATTTATGATCGTCTTCTTAAACAGGGCGTTTCCTTCTTTCAGAATCTGCCATCCTCTGAGTTGCTTGTCCGCGTGACCTACAATGCGCAGGCTGCGCGCAGCGTCATCGATACGGTTGTAACATCTTTCGTACGTGACCTCTTTTCACTCCTCGGCCTGATCATCGTGATGTTCGCCCAGAATTTCCTTCTGAGTGCGATCTCCATGATTATCGGCCCCCTCGCGATTTTCAGTGTTCGCCTCGTTCTGCGTCGTGTGCGCAAGATAATGGAGGCAGAACTTGCCTCACTGGGCGAGATCGTCAACGTCGTGCAGGAGACCAGCATTGGCGTTCGCGTCATCAAGGCTTTCTCTCTCGAAAACCTGATGCGTCAGCGAATGAACAAGGCGGTGTCTGACGTCGAGCAACGTTCCAATGGCATTGCAAAGCTCGAGGCGGCGACCAGTCCGATCATGGAAACGCTGTCCGGTCTTGCTATTGCCGTCGTCATCGCTGTTTCCGGCTACACCGTGCTCGAAAAAGGCGGGTCCCCCGGTGATTTGATGGCCTTCATCACGGCGCTGCTGCTTGCTTATGAGCCCGCGAAACGTCTTGCGCGCATGCGCGTACAGATAGAAGGCGGGATGATCGGTGTACGCATGATGTTTGAAGTGCTGGACGCACCGTTGACGCTTACTGAAAAGAAGGATGCCCAGCCCCTCCCCAAGGCGAGCGGCGACGTGGAACTCAAGAACGTCAGCTTCGAGTACGTGTCCGGCCAGCAGGTTCTGAAGGACGTCAGCGTCCTCTTCGAAGGCGGCAAGATGACGGCCTTGGTAGGCCCCTCCGGCAGCGGCAAATCCACCATCATCAATCTCATGATGCGCCTTTACGATCCGCAAAACGGCTCCGTTGAAATCAACGGTATGGACCTACGAGACGTTTCCTTCGCCAGCCTGCGTGAACATGTTTCTTATGTCGGCCAGGAAACCTTCCTGTTTTCCGGTACGATCAAGCACAACATTTCTGTCGGCCGCGACAATGCGACCGACGAAGAGATCATCGCTGCGGCAAAGGCCGCCAATGCGCATGATTTCATCATGAAGATGCAGAATGGGTATGACACGAAGCTCGGCGAGAACGGTTCGGGCCTGTCCGGCGGCCAACGTCAGCGTGTTGCCATTGCGCGCGCGATGCTGAGAGATGCGGATATTCTGATCCTCGATGAAGCAACGAGTGCGCTCGATTCGGAATCCGAATCCTTGGTGCGCGATGCGCTGGAGCGTCTGACCCTCAACAAGACCTCTATCGTCATCGCCCACCGCCTCTCCACCATCAACCGTGCCGACAAGATCGTCGTGATGGATAATGGCGAAGTTGTTGAACAGGGCAGCCGACGCGAATTGTTGGCTAGTGACGGTCTTTACAAGCGCCTTCACAGCATCCAGTTCGACGCGGACGTCGCCTGATCAACGAATAAATTCGGGTGGCAATGCCGCCCGAATTCGCTTCTCTGAAAAGAGCAAACGATCTAGAAGCTTTTTTGTCGCCACGCGGTTTTCCCTCGCCATCCCTATCTGGTCACTGCGATGTTGATTGGCCGACCGCATTCTTTTCTCGGTGATACGAGACGACAATCGCTCGGATTCCTTGGGAGGCCTCCTCCCAGCTGCAAAGTCAGAACCCAATCCGGCATCGATGGCCTTGGCGGACAGCGCCAAATCGTGACAGCATTCGGCGCGTGAGATCATGAGGAGACATGAGCGGAATGACGGCTATCGAAAAACTGGCGGAGAATTTTGCAAAAGCGAGCCTTGAGGGTGCGAGAATTCCTCTGGCGAAGCTGGAGGCGGAGGGCCTTGTTCCCGGTACTCTTGCGGAGGCGATGGCAGTTCAACAAGCCTTTGCCGAATATTGGGGAAAACCGGTTGCCGGCTGGAAGCTGGCGATACGCCCGGATGGTGAGGGCGTTGGGGCGCCCATGTTCGATTGTTGCGAGGTCAATGAGGCCAATGTCGCTTCTTTTCCCCTTCATGGCACGGAAGGCATCGAAGTCGAGATTTGCTTCACGTTGTCCGCCGATATCCCCGCCACGGCCGAAGGGCCGCTGACCAGAACCGATCTGGTGCGCTATATCGACAAGGTCCATTTGGGTGTCGAACTTCTCCGCTACAGGCTGGCGGAGAAAAATCAGGTGCCGTTTCCGCTTTTTCTCGCAGATCGCCTCGCCAATCACGGCTTTGCCATCGGTCCGGAGGTGGATAAGGGTATAGTGGAGGTTTTTGCCGGGAACGGCGAAACCCTGCCGCAGCTCACCGTCACCGAGGGATCAGTGGAGCTTTTCAATGCCACGGTGAAGCACCCGAATGCCGATCCGCTGGCGCCGCTTCTAGCCTTTGCTAATGCCGCACTCAACACGGGAAATTTGCTGAAGGCCGGCCAAGTGGTGACGACGGGTAGCCTATGCGGTGCGATACCAGGCACACTGTCCGACGATACCCACATCAGGCTGGAATCGGTCGGTGCTTTCACCCTGTCGGGTCCGAAAGAATAAGCCTCGCCCCATGGGGTGAATGATCTCGTTTCCCGAACGGCCGGTCGGGAAACGGAAAACAGGGCGCCGCCTCTAACCGGCGCCTGTTTTGCGAGACGTCATTTCACCCGTCCATATTCGCCGAGAAAATCGAGCAATGCCCTAATGCGTGAAGGCAGCGGTCCCCGCTGGCCGACATAGACGGCATGAAACGTCTCCGTTTCGCCCGTATCGAGATGATCGAGAACGGAGACCAGCCGGCCGGCGGCGATATCCTCCCGCACGGTGAAAGCCGCCAGGCGCACCAGCCCGACACCGGCAAGCGCCAGACGGCGAAGGCCCTCGCCATCGCTGACCTGCACACGTCCCGCCGCAGGAATGACGACCGTCTTGCCACCGTCCTGCAGAGGCCAGCCATCGATCGAGCGGGCATAACCCAGTGCAAGGCGATTATGCCCTTCGAGATCGGTGATGGTTTGCGGCACGCCGCAGCGCTCCAGATAAGCCGGGGCAGCGGCGATGACCATGCGTGTCTCACCGAGTTTCCGGGCGACCAGACTTGAGCTTTTGAGCGGCCCGGCCCGAACCGCGATATCCATGCGCTCTGCGAGAAGGTCAACCACCAGATCCGTCTGAACGATATCAAGCGTGATATCAGGATGAAGCGCCAGAAACCGCGACAGGATGGGCGCAAGAATATGCGTTGCATAGGACGCGCTGGTGTTGATCCGCACACGGCCGATGGGCTTTTCGCCCTCTCCGGCGGCGCGTTCGGCCTCTTCGAGATCAGCGAGGATGCGGGTGGCCCTTTCATAGAAAGCACAGCCCTCCGGCGTTATCTGAAGCTGCCGGGTGGACCGGTTGAGCAGACGCGCACCCAGTCGGCTTTCCAGCCGCGCGATGAGCTTGCTCACCGCCGAAGGCGTCATGTTCGCCGCCGCCGCCGCGCGGGAAAAACCGCCGAGTTCGACAACCCTCACGAAGATTTCCATCTCCCCTGCCCGGTTGATTTCCAGTCGCGCCATGATGACTTCATCTCACAAGTGATAGTATTTTCGGCATTCTATTTCATGCAAGCGCGAGCGTCTATCTTCAAGGCCATCGCAACCCACCAGGGAATGGACAGACGCAGCGTGACGACCCGCCCTGCCCGGCACCATCCCGAAGCAAGAAAGCACTGCCCCATGGAATATCGCTATCTCGGCAAGTCCGGTCTGAAAGTGCCGGTCTTGAGTTTCGGCACCGGAACCTTCGGCGGTTCCGGCCCGCTCTTCAGCAACTGGGGCAATTCAGATGCCGCAGAAGCCCGACGTCTGATCGATATTTGCATGGAGTCAGGCGTCAACCTGTTTGATACCGCCGATGTCTATTCCAATGGCGCATCGGAGGAAGTGCTTGGCGAAGCCACCAAGGGGAGGCGCGACAGCGTTTTCATCTCAACCAAGACCAGCCTGCCGACGGGTGACGGGCCAAACGACGCCGGATCGTCCCGTTTCCGGCTGCTTCGCGCGGTAGATGACGCCCTGCGTCGCCTTAAGACCGATTATATCGATATCCTTCAGCTCCACGCCTACGACGCCTTCACGCCGGTTGAGGAAGTGCTATCGACGCTCGATACGCTCGTCCGGTCGGGCAAGGTGCGATATACCGGCGTCTCGAATTTTTCAGGCTGGCAGATCATGAAATCGCTGGCGGTCGCCGATCGATATGGCTGGCCGCGTTATGTGGTCAACCAGGTCTATTACTCGCTTGTTGGCCGCGACTACGAGTGGGATCTGATGCCGCTCGGCGCGGATCAGGGCCTTGGAGCCATGGTCTGGAGCCCGCTTGGCTGGGGGCGGCTAACCGGAAAAATCCGCCGCGGCGCACCGCTGCCTGAGGGCAGCCGCCTGCATGAAACCGCCGGCTTCGGCCCGCCGGTCAATGATGAAGATTTTTACCGCGTGATCGATGCGCTCGACGTTGTCGCGGCAGAGACAGGCCGGACCGTGCCTCAGGTCGCCCTCAACTGGTTGCTCAGACGCCCCACTGTTTCCACTGTCATTATCGGCGCGCGCAATGAGGAGCAGCTTCGCCAGAACCTCGATGCCGTGGGATGGGAGCTGACATCGGCACAGGTAGCGACGCTGGATAAAGCCAGCGAGACGACAGCGCCCTACCCGCACTTCCCGTATCAGCGACAGGCGGGCTTTGCCCAGCTTAATCCACCGACCGTAACTATACCGTTCTAAGGCGAGATCGGGCCGCCTGAATTGCGGGCGGCCCGACAGATATGACGCTTCAGGCCGCTTTGTTTGCGGAGCTTGCTTCCACCCGGCTCGAAAACCAGTTCGCCAGAATTGCACCCGATATATTGTGCCAGACACTGAAAATGGCACTCGGAACGGCAGCGAGAGGCGAAAAATAGGCCGTGGCAAGTGCTGCGCCAAGGCCCGAGTTCTGCATGCCGACCTCTATCGCAATGGCCTTGCGCTTGGCAAGCGACAGGCCCGTTGCCTTCGCCGCGAGATAACCGAGCAGATAGCCAAGACCATTGTGCAGAACGACGACGGCAAAAATCATCAGGCCGGACTGCGCAATGGACGCCTTAGATCCTCCGACCACCGCCGAAACGATGAGGACGATACCAATGACGCTGACAAGCGGCAAAGCCGGCACGGCGGTCTTGACGAGGCCGGGCAGCAGCTTTTGCAGGGCGGCACCCAGTGCCAGCGGAACCAGAACGACTTTGACGATGCTGAGGAACATCGCCCAACCGTCGACGGGTAGGAACTGGCTTGCGAACAGCCAAACCAGGAATGGCGTCACCAGCGGCGCCGCGAGCGTGGTGACCGAGGTGCAGGCGACCGACAGCGCGACATCACCCTTGGAGAGATAAGTCATAACATTGGAAGAAGTGCCGCCCGGGCAGCAGCCGACCAGAATGACGCCGGCCGCGACTTCCGGCGGCATGGGAATGATCCGGGTGAGTAGCACCGCCAGAAGCGGCATGATGAGAAACTGCCCGAGCACGCCGATCGTCACATCGAACGGCCTTTTTACGACCTCCCTGAAGTCATCGACCGAAAGTGTGAGCCCCATCCCGAACATGATGATCGAAAGAAGCGTGACGATCCACGGCGCAATCTGCTTGAACGTATCCGGAAAAAAGAAGCCGAGCACGGCAAACAGGATGACCCAGGCGGCAAAGGTCTTGCCTACAAAAGCCGAAACGGCTGCCAGTGTTTTCATTTCCATACTCCCAAGATGATCATGAAACCCCGTCTAGACTCCTATGGTACCCTGTCAAGGTCATTACTCCGTTGCTAGACCTCGCGGTCGAAAACGATCCCTCGGCCGGATTCCGCCGTGACCGCAGGACTGCAATTTCGACGAAGGCTCATCTATCCGCTTCCCCTTGCGCCGAAGAGATCCAAGGGCCGCACATACAAGCTCGACGGAGATGCCCAACCGCCTTCTCGACACGCTTCGGTCAGACTGGGTCGAACATCCCCCTGAACTCCGGATCGGCGAAATAGGCAAGTTTTTCAGCAAAAATTGGTCGTTGCCCGGCCAGGAACAGCAATTGTCCGTTCGCTGGCAGATTGCGAACCTCGTCCGGGGTGAGTAGCGCCCGACCGGTATGCTGTTGGCTATAGGAGATCCCGGTCTTATCGGAATCGAGCGCTCTCGCCATCGTCTGGAACACGACCGTTTCCTGTCCGAGCAAATCAGAGATGAGGCGGGCGCTGTCATGATCGTTGACGCCGAAGACCTGCAGTACGCCAGCGTTTGACAGGAAGGTTCCTGCGCGATGGCCGTATGTGGCGCGCAGCTGATGGATGTCCTGGAGGATGGGCCAAAGCTGGACGCCATAGCCCGCCATCAGACCCATCGCGCGTTCGACTGGTGCCAAATGCCCAAGGGATGCGAACTCATCGAGCAGATAAAGAACCGGTGTCGCCGGCTTTGTCGGATCGCGGGCCATTTCGATCAGGCTTTGGGAGACAAGCAGGCGCAGCCAGCGCGAATAGGTCGAGAGGCGATCAGGCGGAAGGACGAGGAACACCGTTACGTTGCTGTGCTTGAGATCGGCAAACCGGAAATCAGAGCGGCTGAGGACGGCCGTCATGCGTGGTGAATCAAGAAAATGCGTATGGCGCTGGGCTGCGGAAAGAACGCCTGCGGCTTCGCGATCGGATTTTCCAAGGTGGCGGTTTGCAGCACGCGCGACAAGCCCCCCCACAGCATCGCTTTCCTGCATTCGCCTGAGCAGCGCTGCAAACTGTTCCGGAGCAAGGGTGAGATACTCGCGGAGTGTTGCGAGGTGCCTGCGTCTTACAGGCTCCGCTGCAACGATCTTGAGCAGCAATCCGGTAATAAGAGCTTTTGCCTCCTCGTTCCAATGCGGCTCGCCCGCCATTCCCGGTTCGTCGAACACGAGAGCGTCGGCAAGGGCGCTGGCGTCTTCCGCAACATCGAGGTTTTGGGGATCGAGCATGGCCAGCGGATTGAATGCCGCCGAGGGCCTACCGGTGATCCCGAAAGGATCGAGCACATGAACCGGGCCGAATTTCTGGCGAGCACGGCCGCTGATCTTTGCATTTTCGCCTTTCGGATCGACGCAGATCACCGAACGGTCCGCGGTCAGCAGGTTTGGGATGATAGTGCCCACGCCCTTGCCGGTACGCGTCGGCGCCATCGTGAGGAGATGGGCCGGACCATCATAGCACAGAGGCCTGGCCGTTTTCGTATCACGACCGATCAAGAGACCGGAACCGGATGAGATGAGAGCAGCTATCTCCTTGTCTGTCGCAAAGCGGGCGGAGCCATGAGTATCACCGTCACTATCCCCGAAATGCAAAATCAGCGCACTGGTGATGAACCGGAAGGTGATGACGGCGATCGCCAGCAGGGTGAGGAACTCGGGGATGATGTAGACAGGCGAGCCGCGACCGAAACCCGTTTGCTCGAGGAAATGACGGCCGCCCATGCCTATCACAAACGTGACGATGATAAGGATGAAGATAAATCCGAGCAGCCGTTTCCAGATCCGGAAGGGCATGGCAATCAAAGCCAGAAATGCCCAAAGCGGATCACGCGCGGCGGCTCGCATCATGCTTTTGAATGCGCTCCGGGCAAGTCGCGATCGGTTCATGGAGCTTCCTGCGCGCTGTCGCCACTCTCCGCCGTGCCAGGCTGTACTGGTCCGATCAGATCGGCAAACAGCGCCTTGTCATTGTCGCGGGTCAGAAAGCCCGGTAGTTCGCGGCGGAGCCATTCACCGAGTTGCTGCTTGAACTCCTGATCATCCGAGGTTTCGAGATGATGCAGAACGAGCGAACCGATCAGGACCTTTTTGCGCATATCGTTGTTGCGCTCGGTTTTCGAGAGACGGGCCTTGAGCGCGGAACGTTGCGCCTCCAGTTCAGCCAGGCGCTGTTCGATGGTTTTCCTTGCCACGATTATTCCTTTCGATTGCGGTCGCACCGGAACTGCCGTTGTTGACCACGGCTTGGTTCCTGGAAGACAGACCAGTTTCTATGAGGAGATCGACATAGCGATTGTAAGAGGAGGTTGGACCCTGTGGTTCATGACGCTGCGGTGGCTGTTACCTTAGCTCAGGATTGTTGTGCCACCGGTGAAGTTCAGTCGCTGGAATCTGCGGCTTGTCCCGCGGCCTGTTTGAGCTTTTCGATGTGCTCGCGGCAAAGCGTCTCAACCAGCTTATGAAGTTCCGCGGTCCGCTGCTGAAGCCAGGTGAGCGCCTCTTCGGAAACTTCGAAACGCTTCGAATAACGTGCCTTGACGTAGGCCTCGTTCAGGATGTTGTACCATGTGGTAAATCGCTGATGATCGCGCGGCCAGATGTCGATCAAACGGTGATCGCGACCTTCAGAAAGCCCTCGCAGGAATTTGAGATTGTGCGATGCAGGCGAATAATTTGTCAGCGTCAGGAGATAGCAGTTGTAAGCCGTCTCGACTGCCTGATGCAGTTGGAAGGCAGCAATGTTGGTATTGTTATCCTTCAGGGCATAGCCAGCCAACTTAATGAAAGTTTGTGCATCAGGAAAATGCCTGCGGAAATGCTCCTCGGCCACCCTGAGTGCATCGGAAGGGCTGAGCGGTTTCGCTTCAGCCAGCGGCCGGTCGTCGAATTCGTAAAGAACAACACCTTCGCGGGCGAGGTCGACGAAGAAGTACTGGCCATCATGCAAAAAATTGCTGATCTCGCGAGCGCCATGCACGATGAGACCCACGGGCGTCTCGATCTCCTTGTCCCACATCAGCCGGTCTGTTGTCTTGTCCCAGTATTTCGGATCGGCCAGTTCCTTGTTGCTGACGATGACAAGGATATCGAAATCCGATCGATAGCCTTTCGACGTATGCGGCTCATCCACCCAGGTGCCACGCGCGTAAGAACCGAACAGGATGATTTTGAAAATCCGCCCGTCCTTCTTGGCGTCAGACTTCGAGCGCTCCACCAGATCAGCAAACTCTTCCTGGATAATTCCGACGACACGCGCAAGCTCGCGTTGCTTTCGTTCCGGCAGGTGTTCAAGGCTGGTCTTCATGTCTGCTCCGTTTCTGGACGGTATCCTGTATGGGCCATTGCAAACTTCTTTGAAACTCCGATTTTTGTTAGCCGCCGATCGAATGCCTGTCTTCCGAACTATCGACTGCCTGTCTTCCGAACTATCGACTGCGCGTTGCCTGCGCCCTCTCCTGTTTGTCGAGCCGCGCCTGCAATGTTTTCGTCCGCTCTTCCAGCTCCCTCATCCATTGTGCGATCGGCTTGCGCATATTGCCTCCCCGGATTGATGCTTTTGTTTCCCTATTCAAACACGAGCAATGGCCACTTGGCGACTACTACTTTTAGTAGTCGAAATGCCTGTTCGATGTTGCTAGCCTCGCCACCGGTAAACAGACAAGGGCGCACTTACGACTTGCACCGCAATCGAGCGCTGAATTTCCCCGTTTGCGGATCGGAGATTTCGGTTGGCGATTTATCATCTCAGCACCAAACCTGTCTCGCGGTCATCCGGCCGAAGTGCTGTGGCATCCGCCGCCTACCGGTGCGCGGTTCTTCTCACCAATCACCGCGATGGGCTCGTGCATGACTTCACCCGCAAAGAGGGCGTGGAGCATAAAGAGATCGTGCTGCCGGACGGTCTTTCTGCCGATTGGGCTCTGGATCGTTCGGCATTGTGGAACGCTGCCGAGTTTGCAGAAAAGCGAAAAGATGCCCGCGTCGCCCGCGAATTCGAGATTGCGCTTCCGCATGAGCTGTCGCCAGAAGGGCGACTGAAGGCTGCACGCGCCTTTGCGCAGGATCTTGCAAACCGCTATGGCGCGGCCGTGGATTTTGCCATCCATTCGCCAGGTGAACACGGTGACATCAGGAACCACCATGCGCATGTGCTGATGACGACGCGACAGGTAGGCAGAACCGGCCTTCGCGAGAAAACGTATCTCGAGCACAAGAACGCACGGCTGTTGGCACATGGTATGGCGACAACCGATATACAGCTTCGCGATATCAGGCAGGCATGGGAAGGTATCGCCAACCGTCAGCTTCAGCGCGAAGGCCTGGATATCCGCATCGATCATCGCTCACACATTGAGCGCGGCCTCGAATTGTCGCCGACCGAACATATGGGCGTGCATGCCTCGCAGATGCGCCAGCAAGGAATGGCCGTCGAACGTGGCCGACTGGATGACGAGGCAGCACGGCAAAATGCCGCGCTGATCCGCCAAAAACCGGAACAGGTTTTGACGCTGATCAGCCATGAGAAGAGCGTGTTCGATCGGCACGACATTGCCAAAACCCTGCATCGCTACATCAACGATGACGCGCAAATGTTCCGGAACGCCTTTGCGGCTGTGATGGCCTCGCCAGCGCTGGTGGAACTTCAGGCTGAGCACATCGATCCTGAGACGGGCGACATTTCCAACGCGCGCTATTCGACGCGGGAGATGATCGATCTGGAACTGGGCATGGCGCGATCGGCGGTAAGATTGCATCAGACGCAGTCCCATGGGGTCGATCCTCGCCATGTCGAACGTGCGATGGAAAGGCAGGATCACGCTCTTCGCAAAAGCTCCGGCGGAATCTTAGTCGCGAGCGATCCTTCTTCAGGATTGTCGGACGAACAGCGTCATGCGATCAAACATGTTACCGGGCCAGAACGCATCGCGGCCGTGGTCGGGTTCGCTGGTGCCGGAAAGTCCACCATGTTGGCAGCCGCGCGCGAGGCGTGGGAGGCTGAAGGTTATCAGGTCCATGGTGCGGCACTTAGCGGAAAGGCAGCCGAGGGTCTTGAGGAAAGTTCTGGCATCGAGAGCCGCACTCTGGCGTCATGGTCATACAGCTGGGACCATGGCCGGGATCTGATCGGCAGCAGGGACGTGTTCGTCATCGACGAGGCCGGTATGGTCGGCAGCCGGCAGCTTGCCCGCTTTATCGGCGAGGCCGAAGAGCGCGGCGCAAAGATCGTTCTTGTTGGCGACCATGAACAGCTCCAGGCAATCGGAGCCGGCGCCCCCTTCAGGGCGATTGCCGAGCAGATCGGCCACGTCGAACTTTCCGACATTCGCCGCCAGCGCCATGACTGGCAGAGACAGGCATCGGTTGCCTTTGCGACCCACAAGACGGCCGAGGGCCTCGCCGCCTATCGCGAACGCGGCGACATCCACTTTGCGGAAAGCCACGACGTGGCGATGGCAGAGATCGTGCGTGATTATGTTGCCGATAGTGAGAAACGTGCCGATGGCACCCGGGTTGCCATGGCGCATCGCCGTGCCGATGTGCGCGCCCTCAATGCCGCCATCCGTTCCGAGCTTCAGAACAGACAAAGGCTGGAGCGCAGCCACGGGCTGAGCGCCGGTGCGGACCGTGGGAATGGCGAGGACGGTCGTGAACTAACCTTCCAGACCAATAACGGCAAACGCGCCTTTGCCGCCGGTGACCGGATCATCTTCCTCGAAAACAACCGCGACCTGCGTGTGAAAAACGGCATGCTTGGCACCGTCGAGCATGCCGAAAAGGGCAAGATCATCGCCCGGCTCGATGGTCGAGGCGGCGACAGTGTCAGCATTCTGACCGATAGCTACCAGGCGATCGACCACGGCTACGCGACGACGATCCACAAAAACCAGGGGGCGACGGTCGATCGCGCCTTTGTGCTGGCGTCCGGCACCATGGACCGGCATCTGGCCTATGTTGCCATGACCAGGCATCGCGACAGCGTGCAGCTCTATGCAGACATCAAGGAGTTCACCAAGGCCGGCCGGCTGGTTGATCACGGCGTTGCGCCCTACGAGCATAACCGCCAGGCGCGAGAAAACTATTTTGTGACGCTGGAGGATGACAAGGGCGAACAGCGCACGGTGTGGGGTGTCGATCTCAAGCGGGCCATACAGGAGGCCTCGCCAAAGATCGGGGACAGGATTGGCTTGCAGCATGAAGGGGCCACGCCTGTGACGCTTCCGGACGGTACGCAGGCCGAGCGCAATGCATGGCGTGTCGTCAAGGGTGATGAACTGGCCTACCAGAAGCTGACAAGCCGCCTGTCGCGTTCCGGCGCGAAGGAAACCACGCTGGATTACATCAGCGACTTTGCCGAGCGGCGCGGGATCGCAAGCGACCCGTGGGTCGGGCAAGAGTTTGGGGTGACAAGCGAGATCGAACTTGCTTCCCGCCGACGTGGCGACCAAGAACTTTCATCCGCGTCGGCACATCTGCAACGGGAGCAGCAGGATCGGCCATCAGAGCGTCAGCAGGTTCACGAGGAACGTGCCGGCGATCTGGCCGGCCCTGTTCGCCGCGAAGATCCTCGCAACGCGTTCGCCCGGACAATTGATGGCGATCGGCGCGACGACCGGACAGAGGACAATAATGGATATCGTCGCATCCGGTGGTCCGACCCCATGTCGAAAGACGGCGCCGTCCCTGCCCCAACAGAAACTGTCGGCCAGCAATCGTCGCTGGAACCCGGTAAGCCAGCTCCGCTGGTGCCAGCGATCACCCGTCACGACCACAGCATCGAAGAAGTGGCGCAGGAAAGGGCGATGTCCGTTATCGATCAGCAATTCGATACAGTCCAATCTCTGGTGCGGCACGTGTTTCGTGATCCGGTCGAGGTCGCGGCGAGATTGCGCACCGCGATGACCGAGAAGGACGGCAACGGAAAAATCATGGCAAAGGCCATGTCAGAGCAGCCAGAGCGCTTCGGAGAGCTACGCGGCAAGTCGGGTCTGTTCGGGAACAACAAGGAACGGAAAGAGGCGCTGCAATATGCCAGGTCTCTCTCTGCCCATATCGGCTATGTCTCCGAGGCGTGGGAGCGCCGGCTTGGCGAAGAACGTCAGAGCGAACAATGGCAGCGCGAAAAGCGCGATGGGATCGAAGTGCCAGACCTCACGCCGCGCAGCGCCGAAATCCTTGCCAAGGTGGAGAAGATGCCGGTCGAGAGGCGAAGCAAGTTCGTCACAGAGCTGCGATCGTCACCTGAGGGCCGAGCCGCGCTCAATGAGGCCAAGCTGATAGCCGAAGCACTCACGCGGCGGTTTGGTAGTTCCGATCCTCGCAGATTCGCGAAAGAACTCGAGGCACGCCCGGAGCTCGAAAAGCAGGCTGAGCAGATCCAGACAATCGCCCGCATGGTGCATCGTACACGCCATGCAGAACTCAGCCATGACCATACGCTGAAACAGCAACTCAATCGGTCTCGCGGGCTTGGATTGAGTCGATATGATCTGAACCCTTCAAACTGGACCGTTTTTGGTTAGAGTTTTCCGGTGCATTTTCCTGGCTGGGAGAGGAACGGAAGACGATGAAAGCATCGCAGTTTTCGGACGCACAGAAGGCGTTCATTCTGAAGCAGGGTGATGAAGGAGTGTCGGTGGCGGAGATCTGCCGGAAGGCAGGGATCAGCCAGGCGACCTATTTCAACTGGAAGAAAAATACGCGGGCATGCTACCGCCGGAGATGAAGAAGCTAAAGCAGCTCGAGGACGAGAATGCGCGGTTGAAGAAGATCGTCGCGGACCTGACGCTGGACCGTGAGATGTTGCAGGATGTCATTCGGCGAAAGCTCTAAGGCCTGCTCGGAAACGCGAGATGGTGAAAGGCATGTGCCGGGATTGGATGATCTCGATCCGGCGTGCCTGTGGGACACTGAACTTCGATCGGTCGATCTACCATTACACCTCTCGCCGTGCCGATCAGGCCGGTCTGGAACATCGGATTCGTGAGATCTGCGAGATACGTGTTCGCTACGGCTATCGTCGCGTGCATGTACTGTTGGAGCGCGAGGGTTGGGGGACCAACACCAAGCGAACCTATCGCATTTACAGAGACTTGGGCCTGCAACTGCGTAACAAGACGCCGAAGCGACGGGTCAAAGCCAAGCTGCGGAAGATCGGCAAATGGCCGTTGGACCGAACGATGTCTGGGCCATGGACTTCGTTCACGACCAACTCGCGACCGGCAAGAAACTGCGGGTGCTCACGGTAATCGACACCTTCTCGCGCTATGTGCCGGTGCTTGATCCACGTCACAGCTATCGAGGTGAAGATGTCGTGCAAACCTTGGAACGGGTATGCCGGAAAGTTGGCTACCCGAAGACGATCCGTGTCGATCAGGGGACTGAGTTCGTGTCTCGCGATCTTGACCTTTGGGCCTACGCCAAAGGCGTCACCTTGGACTTCTCACGCCCGGGCAAGCCGACCGACAATGCGTTCATTGAAGCGTTCAATGGCCGCTTCCGCGCCGAATGTCTGAATCAGCACTGGTTCCTGACCCTTGCGGATGCCCGCGAAAAGATGGAGGATTGGCGTATAGACTATAATGAGTTTCGGCCGCATGGTGCGATCGGCAATAAGGTGCCGATCTCGCTGATGAAATCAGGAGGCTCAACCAGCCCGCCTCCCTGAATGAAGCCGGAAAACTCTAGCCTCCGCTGGTCCAGAAACCTGGGGCGGTTCACAGCTATCGAGGTGAAGATGTCGTGCAAACCTTGGAACGGGTATGCCGGAAAGTTGGCTACCCGAAGACGATCCGTGTCGATCAGGGGACTGAGTTCGTGTCTCGCGATCTTGACCTTTGGGCCTACGCCAAAGGCGTCACCTTGGACTTCTCACGCCCGGGCAAGCCGACCGACAATGCGTTCATTGAAGCGTTCAATGGCCGCTTCCGCGCCGAATGTCTGAATCAGCACTGGTTCCTGACCCTTGCGGATGCCCGCGAAAAGATGGAGGATTGGCGTATAGACTATAATGAGTTTCGGCCGCATGGTGCGATCGGCAATAAGGTGCCGATCTCGCTGATGAAATCAGGAGGCTCAACCAGCCCGCCTCCCTGAATGAAGCCGGAAAACTCTAGCCTCCGCTGGTCCAGAAACCTGGGGCGGTTCAGATAGGCCGGAGACTCTGCCATCTGCTGGTCCAGAAGCTTGGGGCGGTTCAGCGCCGACAGCACGGAGGCCGACTTCCTGCTCCTCGGTCCAAGTGTTTCCATATTGGTTTAAATGGGACTAAATCTCCGATGGTTTTTACTACAATGATTTAATCTCTTTGATTAGGCTTAAAAATTCGGTTTCACTTAGTTGAAACTCTGGCCCCTCCTCCATTGCCATTAATGTGAGGATTATGCCGTCCATTTTCGGTGTAAGTTCCAAGCCATGTTGCTGATAAATGCGGGTTGCTAGTCTCGAAACTCTCGTCGGATTGAAACCACCGAGCAGTTCCCTCTCAAACATTACAGCTAATTCGCCAGGTGCCAGTGTCATTTCCAACCTTCCAGTTCTGCCCCCGTTGGAGGATAATGTTGTGCGTTTACCGGTCTCCCATCAATGCTCTTGGGATGAACTCGAATGACTTTCCCTGAATGATCGTAGCTTTCCATCCACTGCCTTGTTGAGCCTGTGGAGGGATTGTACTCCGTGACAAACGATGCACCGCGCGTGGGGCCGTCAGTTCGCGCTTGAACTTCCTGCGTATAGTAACGAACTCTACCATCAGGCAGCGTTTTTGTGACGACAGCTGACTGTTGTGCTTTCTGCATGCCTGACAATTTAGCCTTCAGCGCAGCCTGGGCATTTGCGTTGCTTGCAGCGGATGTACCTGATGTCTTGCCGTTTTGGTTATTTGTAGCCTCACCAGAGGTTTGACCAGCGTTGCCCTTCGGTCCCGTAGCTCCAATCTTTTCAGCAATGCCAAATGTGAGAACAGCGATGGCTGCGTTGACAATTGACTGATTAACAAAACCCTTGAGAGCCGCCTGGACGGAATTCGGGTATCGCGTCAGCAACTCGATGGTCCGAAGACGTTCTGCATAGACGACTGCGGCGAGATTCTGATTCGACAAGCCACCAAACGCGCCATTGACCAACCGCATTTCCAAATCGGCATAGCCGCCCGCAACCATGGATGAGGGGTCCATGGGGTTGGCAGGGTCACGCAGATACTCGACGGCTTTCAGCGCATCAGTGATGGCGGCAACGCAGGCCGGACTTGTTCGGTTAGCGTTGCAGGCAATGCTTGGCCCTCCGCTGGCGTTATGCGTTGTCAATGGCCGCCTGAGCGTCATGAAAAGCGGTAATGCAATCTCACGCAGCCCTTTTCGATTGCTGTTGCACTGATCAGCGTCGGGCTTGCCCGGTAACCGGTCAGAGGAAAGAGAGGCCGGCCGGAGCCGAGGATTTCGGGGATGACGTAAATCTCGATTTCATCCAGTGCGCCACGCTCCAGAAAGGCCATCTGGAGCTTTCCACCGCCCAGCATCCAGACATCGCCGTCATCGAGAGCGCGCAATTCCCTGATCAACGAGTCCACGTCGCTCCGCACCTCCAGAGCTCCCTTGGGCGCCTCGATCGGCCGCGACGTGACGACGATGACGCGCTGATCTCCATAGGCCCAGGGCGACGGTTCACTGGCGATGAAATCATAGGTCGCACGCCCCATGACCACGGTTCGAATTCCCTTCAGGAACAGCCGGTAATCGTGTTCGCCGAGGTCCATATCGTCATATTTGAAGAGCCAGTCGAGAGAGCCGTCTCCAGAAACGATCCGCCCGTCCAGGCTCGCCGCGATATATCCGCGAATGACCGCCATATCATCCTCCTTGATTTATAAATGAATATACGTTTATATATCTTCATGCCAAGACACAAGTCGATTTCAGATAATCAGGTGTTGGATGCCCTGCTGCCCCTCATGTTGCAGACAGGCCCCGACGGGCTGACTTTTGCCGCAGCCGCAAAGGCCTGCGGCTTATCTGCGGCAACCCTGGTGCAGCGTTACGGCAAGCGTGAAGACCTTGTCGAAACCGTACTTCTGCGCGCCTGGGACAGGCTGCAGGCGGAAACGGAGAGGGCCGATGAGGAGGAACCGTTGACGCCGCAAGGCGCCATATCCCTTCTCATGCGCCTCATGCCGCCTCAATCTGCCGAACGGAACGCCAGTGACGGGCTGCTGCTGCTCAGGGAAGACATTCGCAATCCGAAGCTGCGGGCGAGAGGAGCCCTTTGGGGACACACACTCGCCTACGCGCTTGGCCGCCGCGTTACCCGCGACAAGGAGAGAGAGGAGCGGCTCGGATGGCAGATGGCCGCCGTATGGCAAGGCGCACATACATGGTGGGCATTTGTCCGCGGGGAAGATGCGGGCTCGGCAATACGGAGGGCCCTCGAAGAATGGGTCGCCATGCTGAACGTCGACGAGCGGTAATCCGCGCCATCGGGCGCTTGTTTTATGAGCCCGCAGGGCAATGGAGTTATCCCCCCAAAAACCGCTTGACCTCAACCGTGATTGAGGTCCTAGAAATATTGTCACCTTGTTTTCGCAAGGCTCTTTCCATGCTCTTGAGCGAACAGTTGACAAAGGATACCCCATGGCTTTCCAGCTTCCCGACCTCCCCTATGCCCATGATGCGCTCGCCCCTTCGGGCATGTCCGAGGAGACGCTGAAGTTCCATCACGATCTCCATCACAAGGCCTATGTCGATAATCTCAACAAGGCGATCACGGGCACGGAATGGGAAAGAAGTAGTCTCGAGGACATCGTGCGCGGCACCTATGAAAAAGGTGCGGTCGCGCAGTCCGGCATATTCAACAATGCCTCGCAGCACTGGAACCATAATCTCTTCTGGGAGATCATGGGGCCGCAAAACCAAGCGATCCCCAGCCCGCTTGAAGATGCACTGACGCAGTCTTTCGGCTCGGTGGCGCTGTTCAAGCAGAATTTCGCCCTCGCCGGCGCCTCGCAATTCGGCTCGGGCTGGGCGTGGCTTGTGGTGGATATCGATGGCGCGCTGAAGATCACCCGCACGGAAAACGGCGTCAATCCGCTCTGCTTCGGACAGAAGGCGCTTCTCGGCTGCGATGTGTGGGAACACAGCTACTACATCGATTTCCGCAACAAGCGTCCGGCCTATGTCGAGAACTTCCTCGACAATCTGGTGAACTGGCAGGCAGTCGCCGCTCGCCTCTGATTTGAGCCCCACCGGCCCGGCCGGTCCCGCTGCCCTGAGCGGCCGGTCGGATCAGGCGCAGCCGGACAGCCGCCGTCCGGCTGCAACTCCATGCGAGCATCCCCATGCCCTACGTCGTCACCGAAAACTGCATCGCCTGCAAATACATGGATTGTGTGGAAGTCTGCCCGGTCGAATGTTTTTACGAAGGCGAGAACATGCTCGTCATTCACCCCGACCAATGTATCGATTGCGGCATCTGCGAGCGCGAATGTCCCGCAGCAGCGATCAGACCGGATACCGAAGCCGGGCTGCATGTCTGGCTCGACCTCAATCGCCACTATTCCGGCATCTGGCCGCGCGTACACCAGAAAAGGCAGCCACCCGATAATGCCGACGTCATGAATGGCGCCGCAGCCAAGTTTTCCATTTTTTCCAAGAACCCGGGAGCGGGCGGTTAGCCCGGCACTGCATGTCTCATAATCTCAGGCTGATCGATGGCGGTGTGGTCAATCACGCGCATGTTCCACTGAAAGCCTCCACTTCTCCGACGATCTCGCCGCGTGAATTCAAGGACGCCATGGCGGGCCTCGCCTTCACCGTGGCCGTGGCCACGACCTCCCATGCCGGAGAACGCATCGGACGCACGATTACATCCTTCATGCCGCTCAGCGCGGAGCCGCCGCTTCTGATGATCTCCATCGACGCCAGCAGCCGCATGGTCGATCTCATCGCCGCAAGCCAGCAATTTTCCGTCACGGCGCTGTCCAGAGGGCAGGAGGAGATCGCCGACGTGTTTGCCGGAAAAGGAAACCTGCCGGACCGGTTTGCCGTCGGCAGCTGGGATGTCTGGCCCTCGGGAAGCCCTAGGCTTGCCGAGGCACTGCTCTCCACGGATTGCGAACTCGTTGGCTCCATTGATGTCGCCGATCACATCCTCTTCGTCGGCACGATCATCGAAGCGAGGTTCGATCCGTTGCGCAAAGCCTTGCTCTGGAGTGAACGCAATTATAAAGGCGCGGAGGTAACAAAATAGCTGTCGGCACGAATCTCTCTCATCGCGCCTTCAGGCATACAACCGTCCTGTCGTCGCTGAATTCGCTCGATGTTGATCCCTTTACCGATGGATAGTCGTTGAGTTTGTGAAAATCCGCCGCTTCGACGCGGGCGAATTCGGCTTCCCAGTCGACGACGTCGATCCCGGTGGGCAGTGAGAGATAACCGTCGGTAAAGATTTCCAGGCTGTTGATCGTGTCCTTGGCGAGCGACAGGTCGACCGTCCCCTCCTCCATCACCATCCCGCCATTGATCGAGGCGTATCCCAAAACATGGCCTTGTCTGTTTGCATAGTGTGGCTGAACGCGAATACCGCCCATCAGAAACTCTTCGACGGCTTCGAGGTCGTTTTGAAGGCCGCTTGCGGCTGCAGCGGCGATAATCACTTTTTCCGCGTCGATCGCGCTCATGATCCCGGCTTTGACAGCCGCTCGGAGGCCGGAAAATATGGTGGCGCGAGTTTTGGCCTCCGCTGCATCACCATCCCCAATTGACGCGAAAAGCTGTTTGAAGACGTGGATGCGCGCCGACGTGCTGACCCGGTCTATGAGCTTGGCATGCTGCAGCACCCTGTCCCCATTGATCCGAACACCGGAATCACCAGCCAGAAGCAGCCGAAAGCTATCACCCATATCGGCAACGATGGCGAGCGTGGTGGATGGTGGATGGCTGGCATTGATGCGCTCAGCCTCACTTTTCAGGATATCGCTGATGGCCTGGAACAGCGTGGCTGCCTCGCAACTTTGCAACGTACCTTGAACGCTCATCTCTGCGACTGCATTTGCGGCGGCAAGCGCAGCGATGCGACCGGAACTCAGCCCGCCATAATTCACGCCGGTCGGGTCGGTCGCACCGTCAAAAACGGCGAGAACCCGTCCGGGAAGAAGAATTGCCACATCGTCCCCCGGCGTTGCGGCATTCTTGTATTTCGATTGCGAAAAGCTCGCGATATTCATCGTATTGTTTCCTTGCAGAGGGGAGCAGGCGGCGACACGCCGTTCGCCGTGCTATCGTCTTTCATGAGGGTTTCAAGCGGTCAGACGAAGGAGGCTTCCTTGTCTTCGGACAGGCGGAAAACCACGAAGACGCAGATCCCGGTACTGACCAGAAGCAGGGTGGACAGCGCCGCCGCCGTGCCAAACTCCCCATCGATCACCTGAATATAAATCAGGACCGGCATGGTGATCGTTCGTGCCGTGTAGAGGATCAGCGTCGAGGACAATTCATTGATGGCGGTGATGAAGCTCATCAACGAACCGATGATGAGGCCGGGCAGCATCAGCGGCACTGTCACCGACAGGAAGGTCTTTGCCGGTGACGCCCCCAGATTGACCGCAGCTTCCTCGATCGATGGCTTGATCTGCCTGAGGATCGATGTCGTGGAGCGGACGCCATAGGGCAGCCGGCGGATAAACACCAGCAGGATGATGATGAGCGCCGTCCCGGTGATATCAAAGGGCGGATAACGGAACGTCGTGACATAACCGATCGCCATGACGACGCCAGGAATAAGATACGGCACCATCAACAGCAGATCCAGCGAACCAGAGACTGCATTGTCGCGTCGAACGACAATGAAGGACAGCAGGCCGGAAACGATGGCAATAAGCACTACGGCGGCCAGCGCGAATGTAAAACTATTGGCAATCGCCTGCGGTGAATCCCGAAGGATGCGCGCATAACTATCCAACCCGAAGCCACCGGTGAAGACGGGACCGCTAGTTGCTAGGAACGAGGTGTAGATGACAGTCAGCGACGGCAGCATGGCGATGAAGACGACCAGATAGCAGAAGCTATGCACGATGAACGACTTCAACGGGCGCATGGACTGTTTTACCGGCCTGTTGGTCAGTGAACTGGCATAACGGCGCTTGGCAAGAATGTGCCGCTGCAAAAGAAGTGCCGCCATCGAAATTGCAATCATCACCATGGAAATCGTCACCGCCATGGTCGGTGTTCCCGCCATTTCGGAGGTGTATTGCGCATAGGCGATGGTCGAAAGCGTTCTGATGCCCTTGCCGAGGATGGCCGGCGTCCCGAAGTCGGCGATAGACAGCACGAAGCAGATGATCGCGCCGGTGCTGACTGCCGGAAAGACCAGCGGCAGGGTGATCTTGCGGAAACGCTGGAACGCCGTGCAGCCGAGATTTTCCGCCGCGTCCTCATAGGACTTGTTGATGGTGTTCAGCGCGTTTTCCGTCATCAGGAAGATGTAGGGAAAGAACTTCAGGCTGAAGACCATCACGATGCCCGGGATCCCGTAGATCGTCGGCAATGAAATGCCGGCGAAGGACAGGAGATTGGTGACCGCGCCGTTGGCACCGAACAGCATGATCCAGGCATAGGCACCAATGAACGGCGGTGCGCACAGAACCAGCACCGCGAAGGTGGCGATGAAAGTGCGCCCCTTTATGCGATAACGGGACGTGCAAAAGGCAAGCGGAATACCGAGAAGGCACGCACCCAGCATGCCCAGCACACCGATGAGAAGCGTATTCCAGAGTGCGACCGTATAAAAACGCCGTGTAAACACTTCCGCATAGTTGCTGAAACCGAATGCTCCGGTTTTTGCATCGAAGAAACTGATGAAAAAGACGCTGAAAATCGGCAGGATCAGAAAGATTGCCAGCAGGATGACGGCGAATACCGTCACGCTTGTCCAGAAACCTGGCAGTCGCAGGCGGAAACCTTCGGTCGTTGCAGTCACAGTCATATCCGTCATGACAGGCGCTCCCCGGTTACACCGTCACCGAACAACTGTGTATCGCCCGCAAGCCAGGAGAACGTCGTTTTCTGGTTGGGCTGAAGGGCGATGATCTCCGGCGATGGCTTGGTAATCGCCTCGATTTCCTCACCCGACGATAGCACGGCAGCAACGTTCATTTCACGACCGGTGAAGCTAACCTGCCGTATGGTCACAGGCAGTTCAACACGCGCGTCACCAGCGGCCGCGGCAGGACCAACAGTAATGGCTTCCGGGCGGATCGCAGCGACGATCGTCCGCTGCGGGGAAATCGCATCCACCTGCGGCAGCATAACCTTAAGGCCGGAGATGGATGTCTGACCACCCGTGCGGTCGAGTGTCAGGAAGTTGTTTGACCCCACGAACGAAGCGACAAAGCGGTTGGCCGGATCGTTATAGACTTCCCATGGCGGTGCGGCCTGCTGAATGACGCCGCCATACATCACGCAGACCAGATCGGACATGGCAAGCGCCTCCTCCTGATCGTGCGTGACATAGACTGTGGTGATGTTCATGGCCTGTTGGATTTCACGGAGCTCCCGCCGCAGGTCCACGCGAAGTTTGGCGTCCAGGTTGGACAGCGGTTCGTCCATCAACAGTACTTTCGGGTTGATGACGAGTGCGCGCGCGAGACCCACACGCTGCTGCTGGCCGCCGGAGAGTTCGTGAGGCATACGCTTGGCGTAGGGAGTGAGCTGCACGACATCAAGAATCTTGCCGACCCGTTCACGGATCTCGGCGGAAGACGCCTTGCGTTGCTTAAGACCGAAGGCAATGTTGTCAAACACCGATATATGCGGAAAGACGGCGTAATCCTGAAAGACCATGCCGACATCGCGCTTATGGGCCGGCACATGTTCTATCGCTTGTCTTTCGATGCTGATGCTGCCGCTATCCTGCTGATGAAAACCAGCAATCGTACGCAGAAGCGTGGTCTTGCCACAACCGCTGGGTCCAAGAAGCGTGAAAAACGATCCTGATGGAATGGAGATATTGATGTCGGAGAGAGCAACGACATCCCGGTAACTTTTCTTGATGCTGGTAATTTCTACGGCGGCCATGTGCTGCTCCATGACATATCCTGCGCGGCACGCGACCACGGCGGACGAGACAAAATGCGAGTATGAATGCGATACCGTGGGGACGGCGGCCTTCGCCGCCGCCTTAACGTCTTATTGGACGTCGAGTAGGATCTCGTTCCATTTTTCCATCAGGCGCGAGCGGTTGTCCGCAGCCCACTTGAAGTCGTATTTCGCATCTGGGACATCGGACAGCGGAACAAGCGCCGCATTGGCCGGAACATCGGTTCTGACGGAACGCCGACCTGCTTTTACCACCACTTCCTGCGCTTCCTTGGAGACGATGAAATCGATGAACGCCTTGCCGTTTTCGGCGTTGGGGCCGCCCTTGACGAGCGCCATGCCGTCAGGCGCGATTGCCGTGCCTTCTTTCGGATAAACGATCTCTACCGGGGCGCTGCCAAGCTTGTAGCGCAGGGCGGCGTCTTCGAGCGTGATACCAACCGCCTGCTCGCCATCATTGACGAAACGCGGAACCGCGCCTGAAGAGGTGGACAGAACGGAGTTGCCGAGAATGCCGGTATAGACTTCCCAGCCCTTCTCCTCACTGTCGAAATCCTGCAAAACCGTCGCCATCTGGATATAGGCGGAGCCGGACTGATCGGCACGGGCGGACGAAATCAGGCCCTTATATTCTGGCCTGGCAAGATCGGCCCACGATGTCGGAACCGGCGCGCCTTTCAGCGCTTCCTTGTTGACGATGAAGGCCGTGACGACTGCGGTAAAAGGAACCCAGTTGGTGCTCGGCGAAAAGGCTGGGTTGATCGATGCTGCCTCGACAGGCTTGTAAGGTTCGAAGAGATCGGCGGAAAAATCGATGACGGTGCCATCAACGCTCCAGATCACGTCGCCTGCCGCCTTGCCGCTTTCCGCCTTGATGCGGTTCATCAACTCACCGGACCCGGCCTTGACAAGTTCGACCTTGGTGCCGGTCTTCTTTTCAAACAGGGGCAACAACTCGTCCATGAGCTGCTGCGGCGCTGCCGAATAGACCACGACAGTGCCTTCCGCGTGGGCGAAAGCCGCGCTGGCAAGGAAGGTTGCGCCAGCAACAAGGCGCGCGAAAATAGTGCATGATTGACGCATAAAGGGCTCTCCGTTTTTTTGTTCCCTGACCACGATGTCCCGCGACTTAATTTTTTAATGTTTTTGTCGTCGCAGCTCGCTGTCTGCCATTTATTTTCTTTACGTAAATTAATAAGTCAAGCGCGAATTCATTACAAAAATTAAAATGAACTATCCCGCTGATAAACAAATGCATTCTAATATTGCCGCAGCATTGCCCCTCAACTCACAACGGGAAATTTGCTGTACAATCGCGTCGTTTGCGCTATTCATCCGACGTAACGTCTCGCGGGAGAATGGCTTGATCGACCTCGGCTACAATGAACGGCGTCTGCTCGAGATTTTGCGCGGCAAGGGTGGCATGTCCCGTATAGAACTGGCGCGCGAGATGGATGTGTCGGCACCGACCCTTACGCGTCTGACATCCAGCCTTCTTGAATCCGGCCTCATCATCGAGGCTGAGGAAGCGCGCAACGACGGCAAGCGTGGGAAACCGTCTACCGCGATCGAGATCAATCCGAACGGCCTTTTCACAATCGGGGTCTACTTCAATCCGGATGACCTGCGGGTCTGCATCGCAGATCTCAACGGCACGATACGGCACGAAGTCAGATCTGACCTGGAGGACTACAGCTTCGAGCACATCATGGAGACGGCGAAGGCCGCCGCACGCCAGGCGCTTGAAAAAGCAAAGGTCAAAAAGAAGGATGTGCTTGGCTGCGGCATCAGCTTTCCGGGCCACTTCAAAAGAGACCGTGGCCATGTCTTCCGCATCAGACAATTCGAGAGCTGGCATGACATCGACGTCGACAAAGACTTCCAGCCCTATTTCGATTTTCCGGTCTTTCATGAAAACGACGGCAATACCGTTATTCTCTCGGAGCTTTATTATGGAGCGGGCCGAAGCATCCGTAATTTTGCAATGATCTGGCTGACATATGGCATAGGTGGAGCGGTGGTGGTCCAGCGCCACCTCTATCGTGGGACGAACGGCAATGCGGGTGAGTTTGGCGGCCTGTTTCCAAAATCCCATGCGCGTCCTTCGGGACAGGACCTTTGCGACACGCTGGCCGTTCACGGCATGGATATCAGGCGTTTGAAAGATATCGATGAAAGCTATTCGGATCATCCGGCCGTGGTTGCCTGGCTTGAAAGGGCGACAGACCAGCTTCGTTTGCTCGCACTGACCGTTGCCCGAACGATCGACCCTGGTGCCATCATTTTTGGCGGATCGCTACCCGACTGGATTCTTGAACATATCGTGCAACGTATCGGCTCACTGGAAATGCTCGGCGAGGATTTTTTCGTCGAGCCCCCGGAAATACGCAAATCGATGATGAGCGACCTACCCCATCTCGGTGCCGCCAGCATACCGATCTACCGCGCCACAACGCCAAGCTACTATTCAGGCCGAGCGCTGAAGGGTTGGGCCTAGCCGCTGTTCGTCAGTAGCCTTCTTACCCAGTAACGGATTAAGTTGACGGCTGTCTGCACCTGTGGAACGAGCGCGCCTAGAGAAAACCTACCTGCCGGCGTCTGTCCCCGTTTGCGCGGGCAAAAATTCCCGGAGCGACACCGTTTCTTTTACGGAAAGCTGTGCTGAATGCGCTGGCGGATTCATAACCGATCTCCTCCGCGATATGATCGAGGGACTTTACACCGCGCATCAGCGCGTCTCTGGCGAGCGCCATCCGCCAGCGGGCCAGATATTCGATCGGCGCGCAGCCCACCATTTCAAGGAAGCGCGCCGAGAATGCCGAGCGCGACATGCCGGCGATCCCCGCCAGTTCCGCAACCGTCCAGCCCGCACGGACATCCGCATGCATGGCCGATAATGCACGCGCAAGCCCCGGCAAACGCACTCCCTTCACCAATCCCGCAGGAATTGCTTCATTGCCAACGTCCGGCTGGCGCAGCGCCTCGACCAGAAGAACCTCCAGCATGCGCCGGATGATCAGTTCCTTGCCCGGATCTTCACCTGCGCATTCCTCAGACAACAACTCGATCAGCCGCGCTAGCCGGGATGCCCCCTTTTCCGCGGCCGGCACGTAGATCAGACCGGGCATCAGCGACAGGAGAAGCGAAACGTTGATACGTTCAAACGTGAAGCTTCCGCCCAGCGCGAGAAAATCGGGCATCCCCTCCTGCTCGCCATGGCGGACGGGCTGATCTTGCGGTTCGACCGGAAGACATTCCACATCGGTCTCACTGCAAAGCGAAAAAGCGGGCGTCGTGGGCAAAAGCAGGAAATCGCCACGTTCCAACCGGAGAGGATCACGGCCTTCGATCATCACCCAAGCTGCACCGGCCAGAACAAGCGCAAAACCCGGTGCATCATGGGCGCGATAGCGCACTCCCCATCTGCCCTTGCCGGAAATCGGCTTCGAGACGGCGGCGCTGGGTCGTAAAAGGTCGACGATATCGCTCAAAGGATCCATATTGGACGATCAATAACAAATAATAGCCATTTGAGCATATATCATCTAATCACGACCGTCTATCTCCTGCGCATCAACAAAGGAGATTTAAGATGACCAACACCATCCTCATTACCGGCACGTCGTCGGGTTATGGCAAAGCGATCACCGAACTGTTCCTCGCACGCGGCTGGAATGTTATCGCGACCATGCGGCACCCGGGAGCTGCCCGCTTCGCCGGCGATAACGGCCGGTTGCGGGTGCTGCCGCTGGATGTGACGGACGAAGAGAGCATTGCAGCGGCGGTTGATGCCGCCGGCCCGATTGACGTTCTGGTGAACAATGCGGGCATCGGCATGGTCGGCGCCTTTGAGGCAACGCCGATGTCGGCAGTTCGCACGATCTTCGACACCAACAGCTTCGGTGTGATGGCCATGACGCAGGCTGTCATTCCGCAGATGAGGAAGCGCCAGTCCGGCAAGATCATCAACGTCACGTCCAGTGTTACGCTTGCTTCTTTCCCGCTTGCCGCCGCTTACACCGCCAGCAAGCAGGCAATCGAGGGTTTTACCGGTTCCCTCGCGCATGAACTGGCTCATTTCAACATCAACGTGAAGCTGGTAGAGCCAGGTTACGCCCCGACAACCGGTTTCACGAACAACGCCATCCTGCCGCTTGAGCAGCTGCTTCCCGATGATTACGCGGCCTTCGCAAGGCCAGTTCTCGAGGCTTTTGCCACACCGGCTTTGACGACCCGTGAAACCGATGTTGCCGAAGCGGTGTGGGGGGCGGTGCATGACACGTCGGGGCAGCTTCATTTTCCAGCAGGCGCGGACGCCGTTGCTCTGGTCCACAAAAACTGAGGTTCAGAGAACAGCAAGATGCTGGGTGTCTCAGAGCATCCGGCATCTGCTTTCAAAAAGTTCACGCAGGTTCCGCCAGCACCTTTTCAACGACTTCCGGCCAGAGCCCTTCCGTCACCGTCATCAGCGCCGGCGTTCCCACGGCGACCCACGGAATGCCACTGCCGGGGCGGGTTCCGATACGGACATCCAGGCCGGCTTCCCGCGCAACAACGAAGCCGCCGGCGATATCCCACATGGTCGTCAGCTTCTGCAGATGGCCGTCGAAGATACCGCGCGCGGCAAAAGCAAGACCGATCGACGTCGAACGGATGGATTCCACCACCCAGCCCGCATGCCGGAGCCCGACGGCGAGAGCTGCCACTTCTTCGGCATCAGCGGCGGCGCTGTCTCCGAGCGACATGATCTGCACATCCTCGAAGGGCACATGGCGGGCAAGCGGTTTGCCGTTCAGCATCAGGCCGGTTCCATCTGCCGCCGCGTAGATATCCTTAAAGACCGGCATGGCGACGACGCCGAGTTCCGGCCGGCCATTGCGCACGAAGCCGAGCGAGATGCCCCAGAGCGGCGAACCGCGCAGGAAATTGGCTGTGCCGTCGATGGGATCGATGATCCAGTAGGCGTCATCGGCAACACCGCCCATTTCTTCACCCAGCACGGTTTCACCGGGAAAGGCCGCCGCCAGACGGTCGCGCACCAGCTTTTCGACTGTGGTATCGGCTTCCGAGACGAAATCCTGAAAACCCTTCGTCCGGGTGGCGACGGTGTCGCGGGCCTCGAAAAAGCGAAGGGCAAGGCCCATCGCTTCCTCGATGATGGCGACGGCGCGTTCGAGACGCTCGCTCATCGTGTCCACGCCCTGCCCGTCTCACCGGCGCCCGTCTTCAACCAGTTGGTGAAGGCTTCGACTTCATCGGTCTGGATCGCGCCCACGCCCGCCTCGGCAAGAGCACCCCAGACGGCTTCGGGATCGGACAGCGCCCGCGTATCATTAAAATCAAGGCAATGGGAAACATCGAGCGAGTTGATCCAGAGGCGGATATTCTGGCGCTCGATCTCGGCACGGCCCTCGGCCAGATCAGCGATATCGGTGAATTTCACCTCGATCATCGGCGCTTTCAACGCCTCGATGCGGCGCAGATCCTCGGCGAACTTGCCCTTTCTGACCGGGAACATCGGCATATGCGGGATCTTGCCGAACCAGTCGGTCTCCAGCACCTCGAAACGGGCAGCCTCAGGATCGATATCGGTCTTCACCAGTACCTGATCCTCGACGCCGAGCCGCAGCACGGTTTCCATGACCTGCGGCAGATCGCGGATGAATTTGGTGTCGATATTGACGGTGATTCTGCCACGCGCCTCCTCCAGCAATTCCTCCAGCGTCGGCACGCACTCATCGGTCACATCAGCCATATGGCCACCCGCACCGGCCTTCAGCTTCGCTGCGCGAACCACTTCGAAAGGCAGCGCGCTCACGGTCCCCTTGCCCGTCGTGGTGCGGTCAAGCGTTTCGTCATGAATGACGACCAGACAGCCATCGGCGGTTGCCTGCGTGTCGATCTCGATCATCTCCACGCCGACCGCGACAGCCGCGCGAACGGAGGCCAGCGAGTTTTCGGCGGTGGCGGTCCAGAAGCCGCGATGGGCGATGGTCAGGATGGCCGGATTGTCGCGCGAGCAGAGCGCAAGCACATTGCAGGCAGTGGAAGTCTTTCGGGAGGTGGCGAGGGTTTGGTGCATGGTTTTCACTTTCGGACGTTGCAATTACCGGGTTTGGCTACCCGGATCAGATTTTCCCCATGCCCGCCGCCATCAGGTCGTCGCGCAGAATGCGGCCGGCGATGATGAAGACGATGAGTGCGGGAAGAAGCAGGATGAAGGAGACGATGGCGGCGAGCGGCAGCTGCATCGAATAGGGGTCGAGATACATGTAGAGCTTGATCGGCAAGGTCTCGACAACGGGCGCGCCGACGATGAAGGACTTGTCGAATTCCTCGAAGCTGCCGATGAAAGACATCAGCCCACCAGCCAGAAGGCCGGGCACGGCCAGCGGCAATATGATGTGGAGGACAATGCCGACCGTTCCCGCGCCAAGCGAGCGGGCGGCGTGGATGAGGTCATCGGGAATGGTTTCCAGTGCCGCCGTCATCAGCCGGATCATCAGCGGCAGGGTGCCGACGATCTGCACGAGAATGACCCCCGTTACCGAATAAGCGAGACCGAACAGAAGAAACACCTGCCCGATGCCCACGGCGACGACTAGCCCCGGAATGATGATTGGCGCCAGAATGAAAATCTCCACCAGCCGTTTCAGCCGGAAGGGGAACCGCGCCATGGCCCAGGCGGTGGGCAGCGCGATGGCCGCCGTCAGGAAGGTGACGACGATGGCGATGAGGATGCTGTTGATCGCGGCGCGGATGAGGCTTGCATCGCCCAGAATACCCGCCCAGCGCGCCGAGGTATAGTGCTCCGGCACGAGAAGCGGCGGCGACCAGCCGTCGGCAATGCTCCACAGGAACATCAGCGCCAGCGGCACGGCGATGGCGAGCGTCAGCGCGCCATAAAGCCCGATGGAGACGAAAATCCTGTCCTCTGGCGTAAAGGAACGGCGACGAGGAGTGAGGGTAGGTTCAATGGTGATAGCGCTCATCATGCGTCTCCGCGGGTTTGGCCGGGGCCGATGCGGGATGTCAGGGAATAATAAAGAATGAGCACGGAGACCGCGAAGAGGCTCAGCACCATGCCCATGGCATAGACCTGATTAAAGCGGCCCTGATTGAACTCCTGGATCATCAGCACCGAAAGCGGCCGGGCCGTCGGCGGGCCGACGATGTCAGGGATGGCATAGGAGCCCATGGAGCCGATGAAGGTCAGAAGAATGGCGGCGGTGATGCCCGGCATGGCGAGTGGCACCTCCACGAAGAAGAAGGTCTTCAGCCGCGAAGCGCCAAGCGTGCGCGAGGCGTAACGGATATCCTCGGGAATGGCGGCAAAGGCGCTGGCGATGATCAGCGTCATGAAGGGTATCTGTTTCCAGACGCTGGCGAGAATGACACCGATGCCCCAGTCGTCGCGCACCAGTTTGGGCAGTTCGAGCCCCAGCGGCGCAACCAGACGGTTAAGAAAACCGCCCCTTTCGAAGACGACGATCACCATCAGGCCAACGATGATGCCCGGCACCGCCATTGGCAGTTTGTAAAGGCCGCTGAACAGTTTTCGCCCGAGAAAACTCTTCCGGATCAAAAGCGCCAGTGGCACCGAGGCCGCAAGCGAGATGATGACAGGCATGACGCCGTAATAGATGGAGGTTGTGAGACCCCGGATCATCGACGCGCGGGTGAAAATCCGCTGATAGAACATCAGTGTGAAACTGCCATCCTCCTGCCTGAAGCTGCCGATCAGCGCCGACAGCAGCGGCCCGCCGAAGAAGACCAGAAGATAGCCAACACCCGGCAAAAGCAGGAGGAGAAGCTGGACGCGCCTGTGGCGGAGAAGCCCGGCCATCATGCCGCCTCCCCCGCGAGCCTATCATCGAGAAGATGGACCGAGCTGGGAAACTGCAGCGCGACCCTTTGTCCGGCATCGATCAGCGTTTCCGCGCCGGACTGGCTGACCCGGATCTGGCAACCGCCGATCTCGACGGTGTAAAGCGCATTCGCACCCATGAAGGAAACGGCGGAAATCGTGCCGTCACCGGCCTGATCGGCACAGATGTGGATGTTTTCCGGGCGAACGGAAATCTGCACATTACCGGCAGCAGCCTGATCCAATGTCACGGACTGGCCCCAGGGCAATTGCGCCTGCTGGCCCTCAGCGGAGACCGGCAGAAGATTGGTCTGGCCGAGAAAGCCGGCGGTAAAGGCGTGTTTCGGCGCGCGGTAAAGCTCGAGCGGCGTGCCGATCTCGACCACCCGGCCGGCATTCATGACGACGATCCGGTCCGACATCGCCATCGCCTCGGCCTGATCATGCGTCACATAAAGGCTGGTCGCGCCGATGCGGCGGTGAAGCTCCGTCAACTCATGGCGCAGTGTGTCGCGAAGCTTGGCGTCGAGGTTGGAGAGCGGCTCGTCGAACAGGAGCAGGCTCGGCTGCATAACGATGGCGCGCGCCAGCGCCACGCGCTGCTGCTGACCGCCGGACAATTGTCGCGGCATACGATCCACCAGACCGGTGAGATTGCAAATTTCCAGCGCATGGGCGATGCGGCGGGCACGCTCGTCCTTCGCAACCTTCTTCATCTTCAGGCCGAAGCCAAGGTTTTTGGCAACCGACATATGCGGGAAAAGCGCATAGGACTGGAACACCATGGCGATATCGCGCGCTTCTGGCGGCGCCTGATCGATACGCTTGCCACCAAGGTGGATTTCACCGCCCGAGGGCTGGCTGATGCCGGTGAGGATGCGCAAAAGCGTCGACTTGCCGCAACCGGAGGGCCCAAGAATGGTGACGAATTCGCCCCGCTCGACGGTGATCGACACGGGATGAAGCGCCCGGCTCAAACCGTAATCCTTGCTGATATTGCTGATCTCGAGTTCACTCATGACGAGGCTCCCTCCTGTTTGCGGCCGAGGTTGCCGGGCCGTGCGAGGCTTTGCACCCCACACGGCCCGGCGATGCGGACGGCGTTACTGGTTGAGGACTTTTTCATCGAGCGTTTCGGCAAGCGCGGTCGACATGTCCCAGAAAGCCGGCAGCGACAGGCGCGGATAGACGCTTTGCGGCAGAACATGCTCCTGCACAGCCTTCGGCATCAGATCATTGGTGACATCGGTGCGCGGAGAACGCGAGGCCTTGTTTTCCAGCTTCCAGAGCTGGAATTCCTTGCTCATCGCCATATCGATCAGAAGCAGCGCCGAGGCGACATTCTTCGCATTGGCCGGCACGAACATGGCGTCGCCAGAGCCGACCTGACCCTTTTCCAGCAGCATGACGCGGAAACTGTCGGGCAATTGCTTGGTGTCGAGGAAGCTCATGACCTGATCCTCCCAGACGGTGCCCATATAAAGCTGCTGGTTGTTGATGAGGTTGAGCGTATCGGCATTGCCGTTGGTCAGTTCGGCCACGGCCAGAAGACGACGATAATAATCCCAGACGGGCGTGAGGCACTCGGACTCCATGGCCCAGTCTTCGGCCTGCTGCAGCGTCTGGTTATAGTCGGTCAGCTGCTTGCGGCAGTCGCCGGTAAGATAATTGAGTGCGACCGAATAGATGAAGCCGCCGCCCGAACCACCCTTGGCCGGCAGGGTGACGCCGAGACGCTTGGGGTTCTTTTCTGCCCAGACGAGAAGGTCCTCGAAGCTCTTCGGCACATCCTCGGCCTTCACGAAGGCGGAATCGTAACCGATGGCGGTCTGGTTGAGATGCACCAGCGGGAAGCTGCCGCCATGCGGCTTGCCGAAGACGGTCTCGGCCAGTTCCGGATTGTAGTTGGCCATGTTCGGCAGGATCTTCGTCAACGCAATATTGCCGACAACGCCCTTGGCAGACAGCAGCGGATAGCTGCCGCCACCGGCGAAATAGGCATCGACCGGCGAATCCTGCCCTGCCGCCTGAACCGCGATCAGCTGCTGGTTCGCCTGATCGCCCTTCACGTCGCTATAGGCGACCTTGATGCCATATTTGGCTTCGAAACGGCTGATCAGCTCCTTCCACGTATCGGCAAAACTGCCGGCGAAATTATACATCGTCACCGTGCCCTCGGCTTTGGCAGCGGGAACGACGATGTCGTAGAAATTGTCGCGCGTGACCTTCGAGAGATCGAAGTCGAGGTTTTTCATATTGCTATCAGCCGAAAGGCACGGCGCTGCCGTCGTCGCCAGCGCAAGCGCGGCGATCGCAAGAAATTTCATGCGCATTGAATGGCTCCTCCTGGGGACCCGTTGTTGACCGGCCCCTTATTAATACACTCTAAGTGTAATATTTGTGACAGTCCAGTGAAAAATGCAGTCGCAAACCGGTGGCGCGTGTTGCCGCCGCCCCGCACAGCCGTTATCCAAGGCCATGACAACAGATCAGACGCCGCACGAGATATTCGACCGCCAGCCGCTTGCCAGCGAGAACGAGCGTCTCATTCTGGATATCGTGCGCCGCCGCGGCCCGATCGCCCGCGCAACGATCACCGGACACACCAACCTCACGCAGCAATCCGTGCACCGGTTGATCGAAGGCCTGCTGGAGCGTGGGCTTCTGCAAACCGGCGCACCGCTCAAGGGCACGCGCGGCCAGCCGAGCCCGACCATCGAGCTGGTGCCGGAAGCGGCCTATTCGCTCGGCATTTCCATCAACACCGACTCCGTGGTGATCTGCATCGCCGATTTCCGCTGCGACGTGATTGTCGAGGAAAAACTTGACATGCTTCCGGAAGACCGGGAGATGACACTCGCCGCATTGGCGCTGGCGCTCGAACGGTTGCTGGCGGAACACGGCATCCCGCGCGAACGGCTGCTTGGTCTCGGTTTTTCCATGTCCGGCTTCTTCGTGTCGGAAGACCGCGCCTTCAACGCGCCGGAACCCCTGCGCGACTGGTCGCTGATGGACCTGAAGCCGATCCTGGAAGCGAAGTTCCACCTGCCGGTCTGGCTGGAAAACAACGCCACCACGGGCGCGATTGGCGAAAGTCTTCGCGGCGTCGGTTCCTGGTGCCAGACCTTTGCTTATCTGTCCTTCAACTACGGTTTCGGTGGCGGGCTGATCCTCGGTGGCCAGCCGTTTCACGGCTTCCACGGCAATGCCGGTGAATTCAGCGGCATATACAGCCCCGATGAATCGCCCAAACGCCCGGCCCTGCAATATCTGATCGCCACCCTGCAGAAAAACGGGGTCGATATCCATTCGATTGAAACACTCTATCGACAGTTTGATCCGGCGTGGCCAGGCGTCGAGGAATGGCTGACCGAAACCATGCCGCAGGTGGACCGGCTGGTGGCAAGCCTGATCGCGGTACTTGATCCGCAGGCCATCGTCTTTGGCGGACAATTGCCACGCGCACTCGGCCGCATGATGATCGAACGCACGCATATGCCTTCCCAGCGCGAACATCGTTATGGTGTCGGCCCGAAGGAGGCGAAGCTGGTTCTCAGCGAGACGCAGGGCGATCCGTCCGCGATTGGTGCCGCACTGCTGCCGCTCCGGGTGCGCTACTTCCTGTAGCGGGCAACCCCTACAGGCTGATGTAATCCCGCAACAATCATCACGGAAACGTGAGCCTGATCCGGCCCCCCGGTTTTTTACGGGTTGGCAGCAAGCGCCCGAAGACAGTAAATATGATAGCAATAGTCATGTTTATATCGACGTGATGCGGTGCGCATATCCCTCGCCCGCCTCTTGCGTCACGCCGATACGTCACCGGGTCGATTGATGAGCAAAGCCCTGTTTGAGGTTCTCGATGCCAAGGAAGAAAGCCGCCTGATGCGGTTTTTCCGCCGGCGGCTGCAGAACAGTGAAGATGCCGCCGATGCAATGCAGGAAACCCTGCTGCGGGCGCTGGAAGTCTCCCATGCGACGTTCATCGACAATCCGCAGGCTTATCTCTTCCAGATCGCGCGGTCCGTCGCGCGCCTTACGGTCATCCGCCAGTCGCGTGAGCGGCCGTTATTCGTACCCTATGAGGCAGGTCTTGCCGTAGCCTGCGAGGAACCCGGGCAGGAACGGATCGTCGCCGCCCGTCAGCATCTCATCCTGATGGCAAGGGCCATCGAGGCACTGCCCCAACGTTGCCAGCAGGTCTTCGTGCTCAGCCGGCTGCATGGCCAGTCCAATGGCGAGATCGCCGCACGGCTCGGCATTTCCCGCAACATGGTGGAAAAACACATCATCAAGGCGCTGCTGCACTGCCGTCAGCTCCGCGCACAAATAAAAATGTAATCCGGCATCAGGTGTTCGCATCCTTTTTCACTCTATAAGGGAAAGGGAATATGCAAAGCACGCAAAGAAAACGGCAGATCAGGACATGAATAAGCGCCCGGACGGCCTGAACGACGACGGCTTGACAGATCACGGTCTGGCCGAGGAGGCCGCTCTGTGGGTGGCGCGCATGCAATCCGCAGACGCGACCGAAGCGGAGCGTGAAGCGTTCCATATCTGGCTGCGGGCCGACGCCGCTCATGCCGCCGCCTATGAGGACATGCAAAATCTCTGGGGAGAACTCGGCGAGATCGAGCTTGCACCGGCCAAACCGAAAAAACGGCGCGGGCCTCGCGGGGCGATGCTGGCGGGTGTGGCCGGTCTCTGCCTCATCGGACTTGCAGCACTGTTTGCGGAGAAAAGCGGACTGACAGACCACTGGCAGGCGGATTATTACACTGAAATCGGCGAAACGCGGATGCTGGCGCTGGAAGACGGCAGCCGCATCAGCCTGAATACCGACACGGCGATTACCGTGCATTATTCGCAAAACGAACGGCGCATCACCCTGCTTCGCGGCGAGGCCTATTTCGATGTCGCGAAAAACCCGGAGCGCCCCTTCATCGTCAAAGATGGATCGCTGACGGCAAAGGCGCTCGGCACCCATTATTCGGTGCGCGCCGGCAGTGGCGTGTTGCCGCAGGAAGTGCAGGTGGAAGAAGGCCGCGTCGAGGTGACGACGGATACCGATGTCGCCATTCTCACACCCGGCGAGACCGTCACGCTTGGCGACAATGGCAGGCTGCTGCGCGCCCGCAAGGATGTCGCCAGCAGCATGGCCTGGCGCGAGGGCAAGCTCATCTTCTCCAGCCAGCCGCTGCGCGAGGTTCTGGATATTCTCTCGCAATATCGCCGAGGCCGCATCGTCATCCTCGATGAGGCGGCGGCAAGGCAGCGCGTATCCGGCATATTCGACCTGAAGGATACCGATCAGGCACTCACCATTCTCGAAGAAAGCCTTCCCGTCTCGGTGTCGCGGCTTTCGGACATGCTGGTTTTTGTCCGCTCGCGATAAAACGTAATTTTTTGCGGCTCCGACGTCAGGAGGCGGGCTGCCTTTTCACTCTAGTCAATCAGCACCCGTTTTGGCGGGTGGCATGAGATCACGAGTGAGAGGGAATGACATGAATTTGGGCAAGCAGGCACGCGGCTGGTTCTGGCTGACGACGACGGCGATCATCGGGGGCATCGTCGCGGCAGGTCCCGGCGCCAGCGCCGCCAGAGCGCAGACACCGCCTGTCGCAAGCGGTGCGCCCGCAACGGTCACGGTCTCCATTCCCGCCGGACCGCTGGAAAACGCCCTCCTCACCTTCGGCCGTCAGGCCAATCTGCGCATGGTCTATCCGTCCGCCATCACCAAGGGTCGTAGCACGGTTGGCGTCAAGGGCACGCTCAGTGTCCCAGCCGCCGTCAGCGGGCTTCTGGCCGGATCGGGACTGAACTATACTCTGGCCGGCGGCAACACGGTCCGCATTTTCGATCCCGCCAGCCAGGCAGCGGAAAGCAGCGGCTCCGCCGCCGCCGGCACCACCCTGCTCGCCCCCATCACCGTGCAGGGCAATGGTCTCGAAGGCGCCAAGGGCATTCTGGAAAGCAAGGGCTATGTCGGCAAATCCGGCCGCACCGCCACCAAGACCGACACCCCAATTGCCGAAACCGCCCAGTCGATCACCACCGTCAGCCGCAAGCAGCTTGATGACCTGAAGCCGCAGAACCTCTCGGAAGCACTGAACTACACGCCCGGCGCGCGCATCGGCCAATATGGCGCGGAACCGCGTTTCGATGCCTTCAAGGTGCGCGGCACCGATCTCAGCACCACCGGCATCTTCCGCGACGGGCTGCGGCAGGTCAGTAGCCAGAATGGCAGCGCCCGGCTGGAACCCTATGGCGTGGAAGCCGTCTCCATCCTGCGTGGCCCTGCCGCCTCCATCTATGGCGCAAGCAGCTCCGGCGGCATCGTCGATATCGTCTCGAAGCGCCCGACCGAAGAGACGCTGCGTGAGGTTGAACTTCAATATGGCTCCTTCGGCCGCGTGCAGGGCGCCTTCGATCTTTCCGGCGCCGTCAATGACGAGAAGACCATGCTTTACCGCCTGACCGGGGTGGCGCGCGACGGACGCAACGAAATCAGCGCCATCAAGGACGACCGGCTGTTCATCGCGCCCGCCTTCACATTCCAGCCGGATGCGGGCACCAAGCTGACGCTGCTCGGCGAATATATGGACAGCACCACCGGTGGCACCTGGGGTTACATCAATAAATATGGCGCGAGCGGCACCTCCATCGGTGCGACATCGGTTTATGGCGGCGATTCCCGTTTCAATGATTTCGAACAAAAACAATGGCGTATCGGCTATGAGTTCGAGCATGAATTGAACGACAACGTCACCTTCTACAGCAAGGCGCGGTATTCCGGGCTTTCGGCCGACCAGCAATGGGTCTTCGCCAATTATCCCGGCATCACCATCGAGGAGAATGAAGGCGTTTCCGCCGACAATTACCTGAAGACCGAGTTCGACACCGGCCCGGCCAAACACACGCTGCTGACCGGTATCGACTTCAGCCACATGTCCTACACCTCTAAACAGGGCAGCGGACCAGCCAATTTCACCGATACTTTTACCTATGTGCCTGACGTCTCGCTGATACTGACGCAGCGCATGAACACGCTGGGCATCTATGCGCAGGATCAGGTCGAAATCGACCGATGGCGCCTGACCGCCGGCATCCGCCACGACTGGCTGGATACCGAATATCAGGCCCAGACTGTCGGTACGGCGGCACCGACCTATGACGGCGATGAAACCAAAACCACCGGCCGCGCCAGCCTCGGTTATGTCTTTGACAACGGCGTGATGCCCTATGCCAGCTACGGCACCTCTTTCGTCGCCAATCCGGGCGTCATCATCACCTCAGGAACGGTGACGGGGCAAGCGCAGCCGACGGTCGGAAAGCAATATGAACTCGGCGTCAAATACGCCCTGCCGCAATATAACGCCCTGTTGAGCGCCGCCTTCTTCAATCTCGATCAGGACAATGCGACGGTCTACGAGACCTCATCCGGCATCAACCTGCTGCGCCAGCTCGATCTGCGCTCGCGTGGGGTGGAACTGGAAGCCACGGCCTCGCTCGAGAATGGCTGGAGCCTCATCGGTTCCTATTCCTACAACGACGTTGAAATCACCAAGCTGACATCTGAAACGGTCGGCAAACAGCTCAACTCCTCGCCCTATCACACCTTCTCGCTCTGGGCCGATTACGAGTTCCAGGATGGCGCGCTGGAAGGGCTCGGCATCGGCGCGGGCCTGCGTTATGTCGGATCGAGCTTCGGCGACAACCAGCACACGCCCATTCTCGACAATGAGGCCCGCACCTTCGTCGATGCATCGCTGCGCTACGATCTCGGCAAGGCCCTGCCTTCGCTGGAAGGCGTGAAGCTGCAGATCAATGCCACCAATCTTCTCGATGAGGCCAAGCAGGTGTGCACCACGGGCTTCTGCTATTATGACGAAGGCCGCAAGGTCGTCGGCAGCATCCGGTATCGTTTCTGATGCTGCAGAAGAACCCCGTCGCAACAAAGCCCTCGCCGGCCGCCGTCTTCGTTTCGGTCGGCGGGCTTTATGTCGGCCAGAGCGTCATTGGTGGGCTGACCTTTCTCGGCCTGCCAGCCGTGCTCAGAACCGCCGGCCTGCCACTGGACCAGATCGGCCTGCTTTATCTGGTCGCTCTGCCCTGGGCGCTGAAATTCCTGTGGTCGCCGCATGTGGAGCGTTACCGCCTGCCGCCGGTCGGCAGGAACCGCTCGCGGGTCATCGTCGGCGCTGGCATTACCGCCTGCGCCTGCGGCCTCGCCATCCTCGCCTTTACCGGCCCCTCCCCGGTCTCCGTCGCCATCGCCATCCTGTCGGTTGTGGCGCTGGTGACCGCGACCGTCGATATCGCCTGTGATGGTTATGCAGTCGAGACGCTGGCGGCCGAACATCATGGCTGGGGCAACGCCGCCCAGGTGGGCGGCTCCTATCTCGGTTCGGCCATCGGCGCGGGCCTGTTTCTGGTGCTGGTGGAGCGCTCCGGCTGGATGAGCGCCACGCTGGTCATGGCCGGGCTGGTCATCCTGTTGGCCCTGCCCTTCCTGTTCGGTCCGGCGGCAAAGACGGTGACGCAGACCCGCGACCACCTGCCCTCCATCAGAAATGCGTTGCAGCGGCGCGAAGTCCGCACCGGCCTTCTGGTCGCGGCCGTTTATGTCGCCGCGCAGAAATGGGGGCTGGCGATGCTCGGCCCGTTTCTGGTCGATTATGGCTTTGATCTCGCAACCATCGGCGCGCTCAATGGCGTCGGCAGCATGATCGTCGGTTTCGCCGGCGCGCTGCTCGGCGGCACGCTGGTCAGGCTTTACGGTGCGTCACGCGTGCTGCTCGTCGCCATCTTCGTGCAGACGGCGCTGCTCTGCCTCTTCGCCTATTTCAGCACCCACCGTGATGTCTCGCAATGGGTTGTCATGGCGGTGGCGGTGGCAAGCTCTTCGGGTATCATGTCCATCGGCTTCGTAGCGCTTTACGCCTGCTTCATGGGCTGGTCCGACCCACGACAGGCCGGGGTCGATTTTACCCTGTTCCAGTGCATGGATGGCATCATCAGCATGGCGGGCGGGCTGGGGGCCGGCGCGATTGCCGAAAAATTCGGCTATCAGGCCTCCTTCGCGTTGGCCGCCATCGTCTCCCTGCTCGCTGCACCCGTCATCTTCCTGCTGATGCGGCGGCAGCACTCCTAAACGGAAACCACCGGGCGCGACGGCTAGAACCGCGCCCGGCAGAACCCTGCATCGGCCTATTCGACTACCACCGACAGTGCCGAGCCGGTGTAGACCGGCCGCAGCTTCACATTGCCCGCATCGATCGTGGCGAATGTGCCGGTCAGGCCATTGGCGGAGAGCACGTCGAGCCGCGTGCCGGCCGCCGGTGCGCCACCATTGAAGGTGAGCTTCAGCGTCGCGCCCTCCAGCACCGCATTGCCCTTGACGTGCAGCGGCGCCTTTTGCGGTTCAAGCGCCAGCGTGCCGCCCGACTGCTCATAATCGCCACCAATGACGACGTCCTTGTCTCCACCGAGCAAAAGCGTACCGCCGCTGACCAGCACGCCGCCGGTTCCCAGCGCATCGGCGGAGGACGCCACAAGCGTTCCACCCCTGATGATCGTGCCGCCGCCATAGCTGTTGTTGCCGCTGAGCGTCAGCGTGCCACTACCGGATTTGACGAGACGCCCTGCCCCGGCAATATCGTTCGTCCAGCGGTCTGCGGCATTGAAACCGCCAGCGGCGGCATCCATCGTGACCTCGACATCGCCGTTAAACGCGCCATAACCACCGGCAGCGGCCACCAGATTGATCCGGCCCCAGCCATTGCTGTCGTCAAGCAGCGGATAACCGGCCTCGATGCCGGTGGAAAACAGGACGGCGCGGCGCTCTGCGGCATCTAGATAGGGAAGTCGTGTTTCCAGCAGAGCCTCGGCTCCCTTCGGCACCACCATCGGCGCATCACCCACTGCCTTGTCGCGGCTGAAGGAAAAGGTCATGCGCCGGCGATAATCCGCGCCATTCTTCGCCGCATCGGCAAAACGGTCGATGTCAGGCTTTGCGCCATGGGCAAAATCGATGAGGGACCGGCCCTGTGGCAGGCGTTTGGCGAAATAGGCATGCACGGCATCATGCGCGGCCTTCTTCGCCTCGGCATTTTTCGGGTCCTGCAACATGGCGGCGGCCATGGCGGTTGCCGTGATGCGGCCGCCGATCACATCGAGCGGCGAGTGCATGCCGGCGACGATGCGGCTTTCACCAAGTTCGGAAGCCGCCGTCAGCAATTCGGAAAAACGCTCCGGCACGGCATAGGCATAAGCGATGGCGGCGAGATAGGCGGCATTGGTGTGCCCGCTCGGAAAACCGCCATCCTTGCCACGGCCGCGATTTTCGCGGACATATTTCAGCGCCGGCACGATGACACCAGGGTCGCTGTCGTAGCTTTCGAATGAGCGGTCGCCAATCGTTTCCTTGCCGGTCTCGATCACCTCACCCTTGTCATTCATGCGCCAGGGCCGTGGTGTGGAATAGAAATATTTCGCCGGCGATGTCGTGCCTTCCGGGCCACGGATCACCTTCATCAAGGCGACAAAATCCTTCAGCTTGCTATCCGCCGCACCCGCTTCGGTGCCCTTGTCGTCCTCCTTGCGGGTAATGACCTCGTTCGGGTCGAAATCGGCAAGCGTATGATTGATCGTCGTCGTCGCACCCGCCCCTTCGCGATACCAGTCGGCAAGCGGGCCTAAGCCGTCGATGACGCTGTAACCCTGCGAGCGGCGGTCGTTCATATAGGCTTCGAAGGCAGCCGCGCGGGTGCGGTTGTCGCCGGTTACGGACAGCACGTAACGCATGTTTTCCTGCCAGACGGCGGGATCGACGATCTTCACATGGCTGAAGTCCGCCGGGCCATCGCCATTGGCGCCGCCATCGGCCCATTTTTCATCGCCGAGGGTCCAGATGCGGTTGAAACCGGAGAGGATTTCGATGATCGGATTGTCCCGGTCGTCATAGGCGCGAACGTCCTCGCCTTTGGCATTCTTGCCCGTCTGGTTGCGGTAATTGTCGACAAGCGGCAGCGGATAGGACGCGACAGGCTCCGGAACCGCGATGGCATAACCCTTGCCCGCCGGCCCGTTGCTATCGAATGCCGCAGCGCCTTGAACAAAAAGCAGCAATGCGGCCGAGGCAAGCATGGTCGAGCGTGCGGACGGAAAAGACAACATATTCAATTTGGCCATGACGAATCCTATGATTTTAAGCGAACGAAAGCAGGCGACACGGTTTTCCGCGCGCCTCGTCATCAGGTTTAAACGGCGCTTATTTCAGTTTTTCGATGGGGCTGATCGAGGCAGCATATGCGGCGATATCCGCTCGCAAGGAGGGGATGGATATGCCCGGAGAGAGACTCCGGGCATCGTCTTCGATGGCTGCATTCTTCCGGCAATGCCGGATAATTGCCGATTATTTCTTGACCGCAACGGCCTCGTTGATCTTGGCGACATCGTCTTCCAGAACCTTGTAGGTCTGGTCGAGCGTCAGTTCGCCGACGATCAACTGGCTCATGCGCTGCACGATCTGCTGATACATGGCGCTGCCGCCCTTGGCGCGCTCGAATTCGCGGGCGGCCTGCGGCACGTTCTTCTTGTTGTCGAGGAAGACCTGCATTGCCGCCTTGGCGTTTTCGCTTTTCAGCTTGTATTGCGGGTCGGCAATCTCCGCACCCGTCAAGATGACGTAGTTTTCAGCAATTTCCCGCTGCACCTTCTCGGAGCCGAGGAATTCGATGAAATGGGCCACATCCTCGGGGTATTTGGTGCGCTTGAAACCGACGATCGCGGTGCCGCCAGGCATGGCGTAGCAGCCGGCATCGCCGCAGGGCGCATTGATCGCGGTCCACTCGAAGGTATCGCCGATCTTGTTCTGGAACGGATTGACCATCCAGTTGCCGGCCAGATACGTCACGACATTGCCGTTGACGAATTCGTCACCCATGTTCTTGTACTGAGAACCGCCGGCAGCACCCCACATTTCCTTGGGGAAGCTGCCATTCTGCGTCCATGAAAAGAGATCGGCGATATATTTCTTCGCCGCATCATCAGGGAAGCTGAACTTGCCGTCCTTCACATAGGTCGAACCATACGAAAAGGCGCCGCCGGAAAAACGGTGACCGGACCGGTCCATGGTGAAGGGGATCTGCACGCCCGTCGCCTTGGCGACACGGGCGGATGCCTCGACGATCTCGCTGAATTTCGCGGTCGGGCCGGGCAAGGGTTCGCCGGCCTGCTCGAACAGCGTCTTGTTGACGAAGGGCAGGTTCAGCGTCTGCGACGCCATATAGCCGTTGATCGACTTCGGATCGTTGACATTGGGCAGGCGAAGCTGGTCGAGGCTGGAACCGTGCAGTTTCGCGAAGGCTTCCGCATCCTTCATGTAAGGCCGCATGTCGAGATAATAGGGCGCCAGCTGCCAGTCGGTGATCTTGGCGATATCAGGGCCCTCGCCCACTGCCAGCTGCACCGGCAGCTGCTTGGAAACCGCATCGTAACCCGACGATACAAAATTGATCTTCACATCCGGATTGGCTGCCTCGAACTCCTTGCTGAGCGCAGCCATGCGCTGCACGTAGCCCTGGTCGTCATCCGTAAAAAGAAACGTGATCGTGCGGGTCTCGGCCTGGGCGGCCGAAAGACCGGCAACGGAGGCAAATACAAGGGCGCTTACCCCTGAAAACAATTTCATCATGCTCATCCTCCCAATGAAAACATTTTCACAAATCGAACAAAGGCTCCTCTGCCAAATTCGATTAATAATGTTTTGCGACTTGACAGAATAAACGTCAAGCTGTTTGTTTTGCGTAAATCGCACAAATCGACGCGGAAAAGCGCAGATCAGTTCGTGAAAATAATTTCATAATAGATCGACGGGAGGCGATCCATATGACGAATGCAGCATTTGCGGCAAGCGCCTCGCAGCCGACCTATAGCGTCGCCAATGGCGAAACGGTGACGGCCTGGATCGTTTCGGATCTGGTGGAGAGATCGTTTGCGGGCACGCCGGAACCGGCGGAAGATCGGGTCAATTACCGCTTCATCAACGGTTTCGTCGATGTCGGCGACCTGCCCTGCCGCAAGGCCTTCCAGCAGACCATGATTGGCCGCGACATCACGCCCGACACGGATTGGCCGGTGTCGCATCTCAACCTGCCGGGTTCCAACCGCCGCGTCGAATTCACCGGCTTCTGGCATGTTCCCACCCATGTGCAGCGGTGGCTGAAGGGCACATTCCGCAGCGAGGCCGCAAGGCAGGCGCATTTGCGGCTTCGCACCTGCGGTGGCGTTCGCATCTGGGTAAACGGCGTCGAACAGCTGCGCTTCGAACCCTTCATCCGCAATGTCGAAAGCAGTTGCGATGTTACGCTATCGCTTGCGGCGGGCGACAATGAGGTGCTGCTGCTCTGCGAGGACCTGGCGGAGCGCGACATCATCTGGTTCTTCGAGCTCGAGGTCATCGACGCCGTACCGCTGACCGTGGTGCTGCCGGTCCCTCTCGACCGCGAAGAGACGAAACGTCTCGCCGCGCTGGTGCGCGACGTGCACCCCGCCCGCGACGTGTTTTCCGGCAGCGCGCTCGAGCTTGTCTTCGGCGCAGCACCTGCGCACGACCTGCCGGTGCACATCGTTGTCAAAAGCCATGGCCATGAGCGCGCCGCACTCGCCGATGTCGAGACCGTTCTCAAGGCCGGGCAATCCTCGCTGACGATCCCCAAGACGATTGGCATTGCCGACGGGTATCACGGCGTCAGGATCACCCTCGGATCGGGAGCCGGCACCGTCACCCGCGTCATCGACGCCGCCTTCATGCGCGATATCGCGCCGGAAGCGTCCCGCGGCGACATCAAGGAGCGGAAGAAGGCGGCCCTCTCCTTCAGCGCCCGTTTCGGCGCCTGGCGCATCGGCCGCGCGCTCGCCATGGTCGCGACCGGCAGCGATGACATCAAGACGATCGGTGGCATCGTTGACGCGACGCTGCACTCCATCGACCGGCGCGAAGACTGCTCCGATTTCATCATGATCCCGCTGCTCTGGCTGGTGCGCGCCTATGGTGATCGGCTGCCGGCGGACATGCGGGCGCGCATCGATGCCTCGATCCTCGACTATCGCTACTGGGTGGACGAGCCGGGCAATGACGTCATGTGGTTCTGGAGCGAAAACCACGTCCTCTGCTTCCACACCAGCCAGTTGCTCGCCGGCGACTATCTGCCAGACGCCGTCTTCACCGCCTCTGGCCGCACCGGACGCGAACAGGCGGCGCTGGCGGCGGACCGGCTGGGGCGCTGGTTCGACAGCGTCGAGGCGCATGGCCTCGCGGAGTGGAATTCGGCCGCCTATTACCCCGTGGATTTCATTGGCCTGCTGGCCATCGAACATTGGGCAGGGCCGCAACTTGCCGCCCGCGCGCGCCACCAGCTTGATCTCATTTTCGAAATGATCGCGCTGCATACACTCGGCGGCGTTCCCTCGGGTTCTCAAGGGCGAGCCTATGACAAGGAGTTGCGCGCCGGGCCGCTGACGGAGCTGGCGCCCTTTGCCGAGGTCGCCTTCGGCAAGGGCTGGCTCAACAACGGCGTCGCCTCGCTACCGATGTTCTGTTGCGGTGATTACCTGCCGCCGGTACATCTCGCCGCCCTTTCCCAGCTGACAAGCGGCCGCATGGTGGAGGCGCGGTATGCGCAGGGGCTGGAGCCCGGCAAGCTCGTGCTGTTCAAGAACGAAGCCGCCCAGCTTTCCACCGTTGTCGATCACAAAACCGGTCGCGGGGGGCACCAGCAGCATGTCATGGACATCAAGCTTGCCGGCCACCCGATGGCTCGGCTCTGGGTCAATCATCCCGGTGAAGACGATCCATGGGGTACACAGCGCCCTTCCTATTGGGCCGGCAGCGGCATTCTGCCACGCGTGGCGCAGCACCGCGATATCGCAATGCTGATTTTCGATACCGGGGATCACCGCAATGACTGGACCCATGCCTATCTCGGCCGCGACGGGCTGGACGAGGTGGTGATGGAGGGCAACTGGCTCATCACCCGTTCGGGCCGCGGTTTCGCGGCGCTTTACGCCACGAACGGACTTGAACCCGTCACCTCTGGCGCCACTGCCAACCGCGAGATCAGATCGCCCGGACGCCGGGCCGGCTGGAACGGCGTCATCGGCTGCGGCGACGGGCAGGCCTTCGCCGGCTTCCGCGAGAAAATTCTCGCCACACAGGTCACCTTTAATGCCGAAAGCCGACTGCTCTCGGTCACGCCGCCGGGCGGGCCGGAACTCACTCTCAGCTGGGACGGCAGCTTCACCATGGGCGGACAGGCCATGCCCTTTGACCATGACCAGCCGCAACCGAAAATCACCTTTGACAGTGCCGATCCCGCATGCGGCGGCGCGGCGCGACCCTTTTACTCCTAAGCGGAATGACCAGATGAACCAGCCAAGCATGGAAAAAGACACTCTCCGGACGACCATCGACAATGTCGCCGCCGCCTTCAGCCGCCTCAAAGGCATTCAGGAAGGTCTGGTCAACGACGGTTCCGATGGCAAGATCCAGTTCGACGAATGGGACTGGGAAGTGGGTGTGGGCCTTTACGGCTTCCTGCGCCGGGCGCTCGCCGCCAATGACCAGAAGGCATTGGACGATCTCGTGACATGGTACGGCTGGCAGATCGACCGTGGCCTGCCGCCGCGCCAGATCAACAGTTCCGCGCCGATGCTGCCGCTCGTCATCTTGACGGAACATGTCGACCGGCCGGATTTCCGCGCACTGGTGGAAGACTGGGCCGACTGGCTGGTGCATGAATTGCCCAAAACCGAAGATGGCGGTTTCCAGCATGTCGTCAAGGAGCGGCTGAACGAGGGCGAATTATGGGACGACACGCTGTTCATGGCCTGTCTGTTCCTCGCCCGCGCTGGTGTGGTCTGTAAACGCCAGGACTGGATCGATGAAGCCGTCTACCAGTTCATGATCCATGCGCGGTATCTCTCCGACCCCGTCACCGGGCTCTGGTATCACGGCTGGACCTTCAACGGCCGCCACAATTTCGCGGACGCCTTCTGGGCGCGCGGCAATTCCTGGATCACCGTCGCCATCCCCGAGCTCTTCGAGTTGGTGCCGACACTTGCCGGAAAGGACAAACGTTTCCTCGCCAATGTGCTTTCAAGCCAGGTGCGGTCGCTGAGAAAATATCAGCGCGAAGACGGCATGTTCCATACGCTGCTCGATGACCCCATCTCACCGGTCGAAACATCGGCAACCGCCGGCATTGCCTATGGCATCCTGCGCGGAATCGAGGCCGGCATTCTCGGCGAGGAGAACCGGCCGCATGCGGAGCGCGCACTGAAGGCGGTGCTCGGCAATATCGATGACGAAGGCGTCGTTCACGGTGTCTCCGACGGCACGCCGATGGGACACGACCTCGATTTCTACCGCCGCATCCCCAATCTGCCCACGCCCTATGGGCAGGCGCTGACGATGCTGCTTCTGATCGACGTTTTTCTGAAAAGGCCAAAGGCATCGTGAATATCATGAACACCAGTCAGGACATCACAGTTGCAGCAGGTGGCGTTGATGCCACGGCGGCCATCCAACAGGCTATCGACACCGTATCATCAGCAGGCGGCGGGCGCGTGTCTCTCTCGGCCGGGCGTCATGTCAGCGCCGGTCTCCATCTCAAAAGCGGCGTGGAACTGCACCTTGCCGAAGATGCCGTGCTTGCTCCCGTTTCGGATTACGACGCTTACGCGCTGACCCGGGTTTCGGTGATTGCCGAAGACTCCGATCGCGGCATGATCATCGCGAACGGCGCAAGCAATATTGCCGTTACCGGGCCCGGCCGTATCGAGGCCGGCGGTGAAAACTTCATCATCGGCGATGACGCGGCCATGGGAACCTATGTCCCGGCGAAAAAACGCCCACGCGTGATGGTGCTGGAAGCCTGCCGCAACGTGCGCCTCGAAAACCTCCGCGTCAGCGGCTCACCCATGTGGACGCTGCACATGGTCGATTGCGAGGACCTCCTTTTCCGCAACCTGCGCATCGAAAACGACCGCCGCCTGCCCAATACGGACGGCATCGTGCTGGACGCCTGCCGGCGCGCGCTGATAGAGGACTGCTTTATCTCAACTGCCGATGACGGCATATGCCTCAAAACCAGCGCCGGGCCGGATGGCAAGGCGGTGGGGGTCTGCGCCGACATCACTGTGCGCGGCTGCACCGTCTCCAGCATGAGCTGCGCGCTGAAACTCGGCACGGAGTCCTTCGGCGATTTCACCAATGTGGTGTTCGAGGATTGCAAGGTCGTGCAGTCCAATCGCGGCATGGGTCTTTTCTCTCGCGATGGCGGCGCGATGCGCAACATCCGCTTTTCGCGGATCGAGACCGAGTGCCACGAGACACCGGGCGGCTTCTGGGGTTCGGGCGAAGCGGTCACAGTCACCGTCGTCGACCGTCGTCCCGAACGGCAGGCCGGCCGGGTGGAAAACCTCGTGGTGGAAGATCTGGGCGGCTCCATGGAAGGGGCGATCAACCTCGTCTCCACCTCGGCGGCCGGCATTCATAATGTCAGGCTGGAGCGCATCACCCTTGCGCAGCAGCCCGGCAAGCTCGGCACCGGCCTGCAATATGACCTGCGCCCCACCAATGCCGATATCGCACCAAGCGCCGATGCGGCCGGCCGCGCCAATGCCTGGACGCAGGATGCTGAGGGCCGGATTGTCGGCATGGAGGATTATCCCGGCGGCATGCCGGCGATCTATCTTGCCGGCGTTCACGGATTTTCGACGCATGACGTCGCCATCAAAAGAGCGATGCCCTTGCCCGAGGGCTGGAATATCAAAGAGATCGTCGCGACGACGGGCTCTGATGAAGGGAGCATGTGATGGGAAGTCTGAAACTCGAAAACCTCAACAAGGCGTTCGGCGCCGTTCATGTGCTGCATGATATCGATCTTCAGATCGAAAACGGTGAATTCGTCGTTTTCGTCGGCCCCTCCGGCTGCGGAAAATCGACGCTGCTGCGTATCATCGCGGGGCTTGAGGACGTCTCCTCCGGCACCATCGGCATTGGCGGGCGCGATGTCAGCGCGCTGTCGCCGGCCGAGCGCAAGATCGCCATGGTCTTTCAGTCCTATGCGCTTTATCCGCATATGAGCGTGCGCAAGAACCTTGCCTTCGGTCTGGAAAACCTGCGTTTCAAGCGGGCGGAAATCGAAAGCCGCATCAACGAGGCGGCGCGCATGCTGGCCATCGAGCCCTATCTCGACCGCAAGCCGAAACAGCTTTCCGGCGGCCAGCGCCAGCGCGTCGCCATCGGCCGCGCCATCGTGCGCGAGCCTGACATCTTCCTGTTCGACGAGCCACTCTCGAACCTTGATGCCGCACTGCGCGTGCAGACCCGCGCCGAAATCACGCGGCTGCACCGCGATATCAAGACAACGATGATCTATGTCACCCACGATCAGGTGGAAGCCATGACCATGGCCGACAAGATCGTGGTGCTGCGTGCCGGGCGCATCGAGCAGGTGGGCAGCCCGCTTGAGCTTTTCGACAATCCGCGCAACCTCTTCGTTGCCGGTTTCCTCGGTTCACCGCGCATGAACATGCTGAAGGGCACCATCACCAAGGGCGAGGATGGCAACATCGCCATCGACGCCGGCTACGGCGTGTCGCTCCCCTGCCTCGTCGATCCCGCAACCGTCAATCCCGGACAGGCGGTTCTGGCGGGCATCCGCCCCTCGCATTTCGCCATCGCGGATGCCGGTTTGCCCTTCGAGGTGCAATATCACGAAAGCCTCGGCACCGAGACCTATCTCTACGGCAATCTCCAGGGTGAGAAAGAGCAGATCATCGTGCATCAGGCGGGCCATTTCGCGCCCGCCTCCGGCTCCGTTCTGAAGATCATGCCGGCACGGGAAAAGGTGCATGTGTTTGATCCCGCCACCGAACTGGCGTTGCCGCGCATCCCGAGCGAAGGGAGAGGTTAGCATGGCCAATCCGACGCTTGCGAGACTGTCCGACCGTGCGCTCGATGCCGTGATGGCGATTGCCGAAGTGCCGCTCAACTTCATCGAGCGGCTGATCGGCAAAAGGCGCATGCCCTATATCTTTCTGATGCCGAACCTCGTTCTGTTCGGCATCTTCACCTTCCTGCCGATTGCGATTGCCGTCGGTTACGCCTTTACCGGCGGCACCGAACTTCTGATCTCCGACCGCCCCTTTGTCGGCCTGGAGAATTTCGGCAAGCTGCTGGATTGCCAGAGCTATATGGACCCCGGAAGCTGCCGGGAATCGCTGTTCTGGACGGCAATCTGGAACACGCTGTGGTTCGTCGCCTTCAATGTCGTCGCCACGCTGCTGGTGGCACTCATCACCGCGCTCATCCTCAACCGGGCGATCGCCGCGCGCGGTTTCTTCCGCGCCATGTTCTTTTACCCCGTGCTGCTGTCGCCCGTCGTCATCGGCCTCATATGGAAATGGTTTCTGGACCGCAACGGCCTGCTCAACGCCTTCTTCCAGATGCTGGGCGTGCCGCCGGAAATCTTCCTGCTGGATGTCGGCTGGTCGCGCTTTTTCGTGGTCGTCGTTTCGGTCTGGTTCCATATGGGCTTTTATACGCTCATCCTGCTCGCCGGCCTTCAGGCCATCCCCAAGGACCTCTATGAGGCAGCGGCCATCGATGCCGCTTCGCCCCGGCGCACGCTGTTGCGCATCACCCTCCCGCTTCTCGGCCCCAACCTGCTCGTCGTGCTCATCCTCCTGATGATCCGCTCCGTGCAGATCTTTGACGAGGCATGGGTTCTGACCAATGGCGGTGGACCGGGCACGGCCAATACATTCGTCGTGCAATATATCTACCAGATGGCCTTCGGCAGCGATCTGAGGCTATTCGGTCTTGCATCCGCCGCATCGGTTCTCATGGGCCTTGTGCTTCTCGCACTCACCCTCGTGCAGTTGCGCCTCGGTAAAAAGATGGAGTCCTGACCATGTCCAACGCCGTCGCGTTCCTCACACGCACCCGCCGCCCCGGCAGGATCGGCCTCACCGATATCCTCTCCTGGGTCTGGCTCATCGGCGGCACGCTCGCCGTCCTCATCCCGGTCGTCTGGGCCGCCATGTCATCGCTGAAACCGGAAGCAGAAATCACAAGGTTTCCGCCGAGCCTTCTGCCGCGCGCCGCCGTGCAGGTGGAGGTTCAGGGTTACGACAAGCCGCTCAGCCTGTGGAAAGCCACCATCAATGACGTGGAGCGGGAAATGGCCATGGTCCGCCGCGTCGGCCTGAAAGCCCAGATGGTCGATCCGGTCAATCCCGGTCCGCCCGTCAGCGTCGATACCCGTGAAATAACGCCGGTTCAGAAACTGACCATCGCAACGGAAAACTTCACCGATCCCCTGACCCAGTTCAGCTTCCTGACCTTCCTCAAGAATTCGGTCTTCGTCACCTTCGTCGCAACGGTCCTGACGCTGATCGTCAACGCCATGGCGGCCTTTGCGCTCTCGAAATACCGTTTCCGCGGCGAAAAGGCGATCTTCGTGCTGATCATCTCTACCCTGATGATCCCGCTCACCGTCGTCATGGTGCCGGCCTATCTCGTCATCGTCGGTGTCGGCCTCGTTGATAATCTCTGGGGCGTCATCATCCCCACCGTCGCGACGCCGACGGGCGTGTTCCTGCTCCGGCAATATATGCTGACCATCCCCGACGAGCTGATCGAGGCCGCGCGAGTGGATGCGGCAAGCGAATTCCGCATCTTCTGGCGCATCATCCTGCCGCTGACGGCACCCGCACTCGCGGTCCTCGCGATCTTCTCGGTTTTGTGGCGCTGGAACGACTTCCTATGGCCGCTGATCGTTCTCAGCAGCCGCGAAAACTTCACGCTGCAGGTGGGGCTGAACGCCTTCCAGGGCGAGTTCTCTGTGCAATGGCACTATATCCTCGCCATGACTTTCCTCAGCCTGGCGCCCGTCACCGTCGTGTTCCTGTTCCTGCAGCGTTACATCACGACAGGCATTGCCGGCACGGGCATGAAGTAATCCCTGACATCACCTGGGGGGCGGCGCGATGCTGCCCCTCAACACCAGCCGACAGCCAAGTTCCAGCCGGTGCGCCGGACGTGTCGGATCGGCTGCCACCAGCCGCTGCTCCAGCAGCGCAAGCGCCGCACCGCCCAGCCGGTCGGCCGGCAGCTGGATGGTGCTGAGCGGCGGCGCGCTGAAGGCTGCCGGCATGATATCGTCGAAACCCAGCACTGACACATCATCGGGAACTCGGATTCCAGCCTCCGTCAGCGCTTTCAGACAGCCGAGCGCCAGATTGTCAGCGGCACAGAAGATTGCCGTTGCTTTTCGAAGCGGGCGTTCCTCGGCCAGCAGCCGGCGAATGGCAGCCTCGCCCCATTGCGGTTCATAGCTTTCCACCTCGACAACCATATCCGAAGGCACGGCAAGGCCCGCCGCGAGATAGGCGTCGCTGTAACCATCATAACGGCGCCGGATCGTCGTGCGCCCCTTCCAGGTGATATGCAGGATATTGCGATGCCCGAGCGACAGCAGATGCTCGATGCCGAGCCGCGCGCCAAAACGGTTTTCCGCCGTCACCGTATCGACGATCATGGCCGGGTCTTCGCCATTGATGAGCACCACCGGTCGGCCAAGCGCCGACAGCGCCTCGACCAGTTGCGGCCTGTCATCATTGAGAACCACGATCCCATCGACATTGTCGCCATCCGCTGCCGCCGCCACGGCAACCGGATCAATCCGGCTCGTTGCACTGACATAGGGAACGATGCGAATGCCGCGCCGCTCGCATTCGCGCCGAAAACCGTTCAGCATCGTCCAGCTGACCATGTTGAGGTCACTCTGCGGGGCTGCATCATTGGTCATAGCCAGAAGCACGACGCGCAGGGTGGCGATGGTCGCCTTCTGCCGGCGGTTTTCGAGATAGCCAAGCGTGCGGGCCGCCTCCAGCACCCGCTCGCGAACCTGCGTGGTCAAGGGCGCGGTGCCATTAATGGCGTGCGAAGCCGTGCTCAGCGAAACATTCGCGTCTCGCGCCACGTCCTTAAGCGTCGTTTTCCTATCCGCTTTCATATAGGGAGAATTCAACCACTCTTCTTCGCACAGTGCGGGCAGAAAGCCTGCCCACGCAGTCGATCTGAAGAATACCCGTGCCTGTTCGCTGCTCACTCGTTACCGGAAGACTACAGCAACATCCGTAAATGCGGAATTGATTTCTTTAGGTTTTTAACGATCCATAAAGCGCCGCCCGCAGCAATCCACAGGCGGCGGCGCTGTCAGAGTGCATGGACGATATGGCCAATGCTGTCCCTCACGGCAACGGCGGGGTCTTTCAGCTCGTGCACCTCAGTCGCAAATGGCTCGAAGCTGTAGGGCCCTTTGTAACCGGCCGCCGCCAGCGTCCTGATCTGCGCGATATTTTCCAGCCGGTCGTCGCCATCCACCAGAACACGGTGGGCGTCGAGCATGTCGGCGACGGAGACGGCGGGGTCGGTGACGCCGGAAATATGCACGAGGCCGGTGCGTTCGGGGAAGAATTCGGTCTCGCCCGCGAGGTGATGGTGGAAGGTGTCATGCACCAGCTTATAGACATCGCCGCCGCCGGCCGCATCGATCGCCCTCACGGCCTCGGCCTTGGTGCGCAGCGAGGAGACCGGGAAGCCGAGCGGCTCGACGAGGCCGGTCAGGCCGCGTTCCTCAAGGATCGGCTTCATGGCCTTCAGCGCGGTCACGAGATCGTCGAAAGAGACGGCCGTGCCGTCATTGAGCGGGCACATGACGAGCGCCTTCGCACCGCTTGCCGCCGCATAATCAGCCATGGCGACGGCCCGCGCAGGCAGGTCGCCCGACCAGACGTTGAAGGGATAAAGCGCGTTGATCGAGATGATCGTCACGCCAGCCCGTTCGGCCGCCGCCTTCACCGCGGCCGGATCCGAGGCACCAACGATATCAGGCAGGTCGTTGCGGATTTCGACTTCGGTGAGACCGAGTTCACGGGCGGTTGCGAAGAACTGCTCGAGGGAAAGCTTCGGGGCGGTGATGTGATTGATGGCAAAACGCATGAAAGACCTCATTGGTAAAGTTCGGGACGGGCTGGCAAATCGATGGCGACGGCCGCCCCTTGTGCCTCCTGCGCGGCCACGCAGGCGTCGGAGGTGATGGCGGCCACATAGCCGTCCCAGGAATTGGGGCCCGAGGCCGTGCCCTTCGCTGCCGCGTGAATGAAATCCTGCAATTCGACATCATAGCTGGCGATAAAGCGGTCTTTCCAGTCGGTCAGAATATCGTTCTGCAGCCTGGCCCCAAGGCGCGTCTGCACCGACATCGGCTCCGGCAGGCTGGCAATGCCGTCCTCACCCACCACCTGGCACTGGATATCATAACCATAATGGCAATTGACGAAGATTTCGACGTCGATGACCGTGCCCTTGGCGGTTTCCAGAATGACGATCTGCGGGTCCTTCAGCTTCGCGTGGCTGCGGGCGGCGGAACGGGGGAAAAGAACGCGGGCGGAAACATAGTCATCGTCAAGCAGCCAGCGCAGCACGTCGATCTCATGGATCATTGTGTCGTGGATGGCCATGGGCGTCACATATTGCTCCGGAACCGCCGGATTACGATGAGCGGCATGCACCATGATCGGCGCGCCGAGCCTGTTGTCCACGGCCTGTTTCAACGCTACGTAACCGGCGTCGTAACGGCGCATGAAGCCCACTTGAACCAGCCGTTTGCCATGCGCCACCTCGGCGTCGACGATGCGTCTTGCGCCCTCGGCCGTCGTCGCCAGCGGCTTTTCGCAGAAGCACGGCTTGCCGGCGGCGATGGCCGCCAGCACATATTGCTCATGGGTTGCGCCCCACGAGGTTACGAGCACGGCATCCACTTCAGGCGATGCGATCAGCTCCTCACCGGTGGCGAAGATGGCGGCATCCGGGGCGATATCATTTTTGACCGCCTCGGCCGAGGCGCGGTTGACGTCGCTGAGCGCGACGATCTTCGCGCCGCCCAGAACCTTGTTGATACGGCGGGCGTGATCACGCCCGATTGCGCCGGTGCCGACGACACCAATTCTCACAGTCATCTGAAAAACCTCATTTCCAGTATTTGGCGACGTATCGCCGGGTTTCGCTGAGCATGAAACGCGCGCTGTCATCGACGCGGTCTTCCCAGGCAAAGACGCAGTTCGACAACACGCCATCGAATTTCATGCCGGCAAGCGTCGCAAAGAAGGTCTCCCAGTCGATCTCGCCCTGGCCGAAATCGGTGTGCTGATGCACCCTGACCTTCGAGCCGGGCGGATTGACGATGTAACGCAGCTGCGACGACTTGTTGTGATCATAGGTATCGGCAAGGCGCACATGCACCAGATGGCCCTCGGTCGCGCGCAGGTTCGCCACCATGTCCGGCCCGTAAAAGAACGTGTGCGGCGCGATGAAGGAGGCCTTTACCGCCTTGGAATTGATGGTCTTGATGATGTCGATGGCCGGCGCGATCTCCTCGATCCAGTCTTCTGGATGCGCCTCCAGCGACAGCACCAGCCCTTCCCGCTCGAGGATCGGCACCAGAATATCCATGGCGCGAAAGAACTGCGCCTCGCAGGTTTCCGGGCGATGCAGGCCGGAGCGGTCGTTGAGGCTGCGCTCCGGCGAGCCGCCACGGCCGAATTCCGAAACGAACATCGGGCATTCCATCTCAACGGCAATCTCGATGGCGCGTTTCCAGTTGTCGATCGCCACCTCCCATTCGTCCGGATAGGGGCTTGCCCAGCGATACATCGGCTGAAGGGTGGCAAGGTCGACACCATGGTCCTTCAACGCCTTTTTGAATTCGGCGACCCGTTCAGGATAGACCTTCGGCCGTGTCCACCAGGAGAGGAAATCTGGACGGGGTGAAAGTTCGACGTAGTCATAACCGAGGTCTGCGACCTTGCGGCAGGTCTCAGACAAGGAGAGGTGCCGGAACATGTGTGGATCGAGCGTATGTTTCATGGTGTTTCCAGTGGAGTGATAAACGGACCGGGGCCGAAGCCCCGGGGCTTATTTCGCGTAGGCGGACATGTTTTCCGGTGTGACGAGTTCGAAAGGCACCCAGAGCGTCTTTTCCGTGCTTTGCCCGGCAGCGGCCTTCACCGCCGTCTGGACGGAGACCTCACCCTGCTTCGTCGCATTCTGGTAGACGGTGATATCGAGATCGCCGGCCTGCATGGCGGCAAGACCGTCCGGTGTGGCATCGATGCCGGCAATGACGACATCCTTCATGGAAACGCCCGCTGCCTTGAGCGCCTGCGCGGCGCCTATCGCCATTTCATCATTATTGGCGATGACGGCATCGAACTGGATGCCCGCCGTCAGCCAGGAGGAGACAAGGTCCTGCGCCTGCGTGCGGCTCCAGTTCGCCGTCTGCTTTTCGAGGATGTCGATCTTGCAGTCCGGCTTGGAAAATACCGTTTCGACATCCTTGGTACGCACCAGCGCCGCGTGATTTTCCAATGGCCCCATCAAGATGACGGCCTTGCCCTTGCCGCCCATCAGCTTGCAGGCGGCTTCGGCTTCCATGGTGCCGGAATCGAGTTCGTTGGAACCGACAAAGGCCGTTCCATCAGGCAGGCCGGTTTCCAGTTCGGCTGGCGGATGGTTCACATAAACGAGCGGAATTTTCGCGGCGGACGCAGCTTTGGTGATTGCGGCAGTCGCATCACCATCCACGGCATTGACGATGATCGCATCGACACCATTGGCGATGAAATTCTGCACCTGATTGAGCTGCTTTGACGGATCAAGCTGGGCATCCTCAACCAGAAGCTCGATGTTTTTATCGCGCCCGGCCTCGGCCCTGATGCCGTTCAGCAGGATCGTCAGAAAGGGATTGTCGAAAGACGTCATCGATACTGCGATGCGGGTTTCGGCAAGAGCCGGTGTCGCGAAAATGCAGAGTGCCGTCGCCATCAATAGTTTTTTCAAGGTTTCCTCCCGCGGAAATCGCCGCTGGTTGCTTCATGTTGTGTCGCCGGAGCCGGCCGTCCTGCCGGCTCCGGCGCGTTTGGCCCGCCCGGCGGCACTCCCCGGGAGCGGAGAAGCAGCCTGGGCATGGCCATGGCTCAGTTCTTGGCCTGATAGTTCTTGAGGTTGTCAGGCGTGACGAGTTCGAAGGGCACGAAGACCTTCTTGTCGATGGTCTCGCCCTTGGCGAGTTTCAGCGCTGCGTCCAGCGCCCCCTTGCCCTGGCCTGCGGCATTCTGGAAAACGCTCACATCCAGATCACCAGCCGCCATGGCGGCAAGCGCGTCCTGCGTGGCGTCGATACCCGCGATGATGACGCTGTCCATCGACCGGCCTGCCGCTTTAAGAGACTGGATGGCGCCGATGGCCATCTCGTCATTGTTGGAAATGACGGCATCGAACTCCACGCCGGCTGAAAGCCAGTTGGTCATCAGGTCCGAGCCCTGCGTGCGCGACCAGTTGGCGGACTGTTCCTCCACTAGCTTGATGAAGCTGCAATCGGGCGTGGCGACCACATCCTTGATATCCTGCGTGCGCATGCGCGCCGCCTGGTTGGAAAGCTCGCCCATCATCACCACGGCCTTGGCGTCCGTCTTGCCCGCCTGCTTCAAAAGCCGGCATACCTCCTGCGTCTGCAGGGTGCCTGACTGCTTTTCATCGGAGGCGACAAAGGCCTGTTTTTCCGGCAGGCTGTCGAGATTGACCGGCTGGCGGTTGACATAGACAAGCGGAATGCCGGCAACGGCAGCGGCCTGCGAGAGCGCTACGGTCGCGTCCGTGTCGACCGGGTTGACGATGATCGCGTCGACACCGGCTGCGACGAAATTCTGCACCTGGCTCAGTTGCTTGCCGACATCGTTTTGCGCATCCTCGACCTGCAGCGAAACGCCGTTCATACCCTTGGAATAATCGATCATGCCGTTGCGCAGTACCGTCAGGAAATTATCGTCGAACAGCGCCATCGAAACTCCGACGGTCTGCGCCGACGCTCCCGTCGCCAGCATGGCGGCGAAAGCTGCAATTGTGAAATGTCTTTTCATGTCGTTCTCCTCCAAAACCCTTTGAAAAGAACCGGTTGCGCCCTCTCGCGCATTTCGCGCTGTCATGGCTTTCCGGCAAAAATCTACCCCTTCGCCGCAAAGGAAAATCCGCGGCGTCAAGCAACCCTGAAATAATCTAGTGTCGTGAAGGTCGGCCTCCTGCCCGCTCCACAGGGGGCCAAGATTTCCTAGTCCGGGCGCGGCGTCAACGCATCAGCAGCATGCAAAACCATCAAGCATGATAGAAACAGGCGCCGGGTTTATGATGGAATCTATCAAACCATCACAGGCTCTCAGGAACCCATAGATGCGCGGGCACGAAACGCTGCCCCGGCGTTTCCGCCATGCCGTGTTCGATGGTGTGCACCATGGTGGCCAGAAGATCGGTGCAGAGTTCGCGCAGCGGGGTCTGGAAGACGCCGCTGATGCGCCGTTCCAGTAGCGCCTGACGGGATTCGGGCGTGAGTTCATTCACCAGACAGACGATGTCTTCCTGCCGATTTTCCTGCTGCAGGGCCTCGATCACGCCCTCCATGCCGCCGCCGATGCAATAGATGCCGACGAGATCCCGGTGCTTGGCGATGGTGTCCATGACCAGTTCGTAGCTCAGCCGGCGTGTTTCCAGCGTGATCAATGCGTCCATCACCTCGAATTCCGGCGCATATTCGCGCATGTAGCTGCGAAATCCTGTCTCACGCAGGGAATGCCCGTGGAAACGGTGGCCGCCGAGGAGAAGAAGCACCTTGCCCTTGCCGCGCGCCATCCGGGAGATCATCCACGCCGCCGTACGCCCCACCTTCATGTTGTTGGCACCGAGATAAGCTTCCCGCACACCCTGGGCAAAATCGGAAAGCAGCGAAAACGTCGGTATGCCCTTGGCCTTCAGCGCCTCGACGGCAGCAGTGACATCGTGATGGTCGGGCCCGGTTGCGGCCACAGCCTGCACGCGGCCCTTCATGCCGGTCAGCAGCCCTGCCAGCTCGCCCGGTTCGCCTGACTGGGCGAATTCGATACGCAGGTTGAGATGGCGATCCCGGATGTTGCGCACCGCAAGCTCCAGCTCGTCGGCGAAGGTCTGGTAGAAGGCATGTCGTTCCTTCCGCAGGATGATGCCGAGACTATAGGACGGCATATCGGCCAGCATGCGCTGGCGAATGATGTTGGCGGCATGAAAACCGATCTTCTCCGCCGCCTCGAACACCCGCCGCGCGGTTTCCTCCCGCACCGGCAGGCGGCCGTTCAAAACCCGGTCGACGGTTGCGACGCTGACGCCGGCGGCTTTTGCGACATCTGTGATGGTCGGACGCTTCATGTTGGCTCCCGCAGGCGGAAAGATTCCTGTCATATCTCGCAAAACATGTCACGGATGATGATGGAATCCAACATAGCCAAGGCATATGGCGGGGAGCGTCGTGGTGAAAATGCTGAGGCGGCGCTTCTTGGGTGGCACCTGCTTTACCATCCACCACGACTAATCCACCACGCCTCCCGCCTCCTGTGCTTGTCACAGGGATCCAGCCAGCCCAAGTCCTTGGGCTGAAGGCGTCTCTCCGCCGCGCAGACGCGCGTCGGCTGGATTCCAGTGACAAGCACAGAAATGAGGGGAATTTTTTGGGAGGCAAGGCGAGAAAATCGTCTGCCGAGTGGCCTGAATGGTTCCAATCACGCGGAATGGAACCAGGGCAGCGGTATTTATACCCTTTTATAGGGGCATTCGCACCGTTTCACAGCAGCATTCGCACCGTTTCACAGCAGCATCCGCACCGTATCACAACGGCGCTCGCCCCTATCCCGATACCAAATGCCGCTTGTCCCGTCAGACCCGCTCCAGCGCCACGGCAATACCCTGCCCGACACCGATGCACATGGTGGCGAGCGCAAGCCGCCTGCCGGTGAGCGAAAGCTCAAGTGCCGCCGTCCCGGCAATGCGCGCACCCGACATGCCGAGCGGATGGCCAAGCGCGATCGCACCGCCATTGGCATTCACCCGCGCATCGTCGTCGGCAATGCCGAGCTGGCGCAGCGTCGCAAGACCCTGGCTGGCGAAGGCCTCGTTCAGCTCGATCACGTCGAGCTGTTCCTGCTTCAACCCGAGCCGTGCCAAAAGCTTGGCCGAGGCCGGCGCCGGACCGATGCCCATGACGCGCGGCGGCACGCCGGCGGTGGCCCCGCCGAGAATGCGGGCAATCGGTGTCAGACCATATTTTCTCGCCGCTTCCGCTGAAGCGATGATGAGCGCGGCCGCGCCATCATTGACGCCGGATGCATTGCCCGCCGTTACCGTCGCGCTATCGCGCTTGTTCACCGGCTTCAGCTTCGCCAGCGCTTCCAGACTGGTCGCCCGCGGATGTTCGTCACTGGAGACAACAACCGGATCGCCCTTACGCTGCGGGATCGTCACCGGGACGATTTCCTTGGCGAGACGGCCGTTGGCCTGAGCATCAGCCGCCTTCTGCTGGCTGCGCACCGCAAAAGCATCCTGATCCTCCCGCGAGACCTGATAGTCGACCGCGACATTGTCGCCCGTTTCGGGCATGGAATCGACGCCATATTGTGCCTTCATCAGCGGGTTGACGAAACGCCAGCCGATGGTGGTATCGTAGATTTCGGCATTGCGCGAAAAGGCGCTTTCCGCCTTCGGCAGAACGAAGGGCGCGCGGCTCATGCTTTCCACGCCGCCGGCGATCATCAGTTCAGCCTCGCCCGATTTGATGGCGCGGGCGGCTGCGATGACGGCGTCCATGCCCGAGCCGCACAGCCGGTTGATCGTCGTTCCGGTCACTGAAACCGGCAGGCCGGCAAGCAGCAGCGACATGCGCGCCACATTGCGGTTGTCCTCACCCGCCTGGTTGGCGCAGCCGAAGATCACATCCTCGACGGCTTCCCAATCGACGGAAGTATTGCGTTCCATCAGCGCCTTCAGCGGCACCGCGCCGAGATCGTCGGCCCGCACGGAGGAGAGCGCGCCGCCGAAGCGGCCGATGGGCGTGCGGATATAATCGCAGATATAGGCTTCGGTCATGGATTTATCCTTAAAGTTCCGGGGCAACGAGATCGGCTACCGCACCATCCACAATGAGCGGCGCGCCGGTCATGGCCTGCAATTCCTCAAACGTCATCGCCGGCAGTTTTTCGCGCAGCACGAAACGGCCGTCCACCACGTCGATCACCGCATGGCTGGTATAGATGCGGGTGATGCAGCCGACGCCGGTCAGCGGGAAGCTGCATTTTTCAACCAGCTTCGGTTCGCCGTTCTTGGTGACATGTTCGGTAATGACGAAAACCTGTTTGGCGCCATGCACCAGATCCATGGCGCCGCCGACGGCCGGCACGCCCTTGGAACCGACGCGCCAATTGGCGAGATCGCCATTTTGCGCCACCTGATAAGCGCCGAGGATCGCCACATCCAGATGCCCGCCGCGCACCATGGCGAAGCTGTCGGCATGGTGGAAGAAGGCGGCACCCGGCTTCAGCGTCACCGCCTTTTTGCCGGCATTGATGAGGTTCCAGTCCTCCTCGCCTTCCGGCGGCGCCTCACCGAAATTGAGAATACCGTTTTCGGTGTGGAAGATCGCCTGACGGCCGGGCGGCTGGTAGCGCGCCACCATTTCCGGAAAGCCGATGCCAAGATTGACGTAAGCGCCGTCCTCGATGTCCTGCGCCGCGCGCCAGGCAATCTGAGCGTTGGAAAGCTTGATATCGTCGCGGGTGTCGATGGTCTGGGTCATGCGTAGGCTACTCCGGCGCGAATGAGGACTTCTTCCTGTTGCGGATCGGGGATTTCCACGACGCCGTTCACGAAAATGCCTGGCGTCACGACATGCTCCGGGTCGATCTCGCCGGCGGCGACGATCTTGGAGACCTGCGCGATGGTGGTCTTTGCGGCCATGCACATCAGCGGGTTAAAATTGCGACCCGCCTTGTTGTAGGTGAGGTTGCCGTAGGTATCGCCAAGCTCGGCCTTGACGATAGCGAAATCCGCCTTCAGCCAGCGTTCCTGCACGTAGGAGCGGCCGTCGAATTCCGCGATCACCTTGCCATTGGCCAGCTCCGTGCCGAAGCCCGTCGGGGTGTAGAAGGCCGGAATGCCGGCACCGCCGGCGCGGATGCGCTCGGCGAGCGTGCCCTGCGGCACCAGTTCCAGCTCGATTTCGCCGGCCAGATACCGGTCTGTAAAGGCGCGCGGATCGGAAGAGCGCGGGAAAGAGCAGATCATCTTTTTGACCATGCCCGCGTCGATCATCGCGGCGATGCCGATGCGGCCATTGCCGGCATTGTTGTTGATGACCGTCAGGTTCTTCGGCCCCTTGTCGATCAATGCGTGGATCAACTCGATCGGCGCGCCGGATCCGCCGAAACCGCCGATCATGATCGTCGCACCGTTGCCGATACCCGAAAGCGCCTCTTCGGCGCTCTTGATTGTCTTGTCCATTCTCAAAACCTCCATCCAGCCGAGCGGATGGACCGACAGGGCTGCGTGGCCCTGAGGTAAAGCCGAAACAGTCTCGACGGCAAGAGTTTTGTGCGTTATATGATTTTTGTTCGTATATCGCACAAACGGAGCTTGGATATGGCCGTCAGTGAAAGAGACATGATGGGCGGTCTCGCCAAGGGTTTGCGGGTCATCGAGGCCTTCAGCGCCGAGCGGCCGCGGCTTTCCATCTCCGATGCCGCCGAGATCGCCGGGCTGGACCGCGCCACGACGCGGCGTTGTCTGCTGACGCTTTCGGAACTTGGTTATGCGGCTTATGACGGCAAGTTCTTCACCGTGACGCCAAAGGTGCTGCGGCTCGGCACCGGCTGTTTGGCCACCATGCCGCTTCCGAAGATCGTCCAGCCGCTCATCGACCGTCTCTCGGAGGAGATCGGCCAGAGCACCTCGGTTTCCATCTTGGACGAGACCGAAATCGTTTATGTCGCCCGCGCCGCCCAGCAGCGAGTGATGTCGATTGCGCTGATGCCGGGGTCACGCCTGCCCGCCTATTGCACCTCGATGGGCCGCGTTCTTCTTTCCGCACAACCGCCTGAGCGGCGGCGCGACATTCTCGAAGCCTCCCGGCGGGTTGCCCGCACGGAAAAGACGACCACCGACATGGACGCCCTGCTCGCCGAAATCGAGTTGACCGGCCATCGCGGATATGCGCTGATCGATCAGGAAGTGGAGATCGGGCTTCGCTCCATCGCCGTGCCGCTGAAAAGCGTGCGTGGCCAGACGGTGGCCGCGCTCAATGTCGGGCTTGCCGCCTCGGTCGCCTCGATGGAGGACCTGGTAGAGCGATATTTGCCGGCGCTTCTTTCCGTTCAGCGGGAACTGGCGAGAATGCTGGTCTGAGGCGGTGTCAACGACGCGCCGGTATCGCCCATTTTGCGCTGTTCGGCGAGCCGCCAGGCGCGCGGCGTCAGGCCGGTCTCCCGCCTGAAGAAGCGGTTGAAATAAGCGGGATCGGCAAAACCCAGCCCTTCCGCAATCATCTGCACACTGGAGACCGTAAAGACCAGTTCCTGCTGGGCGATCTCGATCTGACGCTTGGCGATTAGCCGTTGCAGGCTGAGGCCGGACACCGAACGGACCAGACGGTTGAGATGTGTCTCGGAAAGGCCGAGCTTCCCTGCATAAAACCCGGCTTTCTGCGGCTCGCGAATATGGCGGGCGATCAGCGACAGCAACCGTTCGAAACGCTGCTCGGCAAGGCCTTCGCCACTCGTTTCCAGAAGCGGCTGCGCCGCCCGTGAGAGAAGCGTGACGACGGTGGCGAGCTGACCTTCGATCATCGCGTCGCGACCGATCTCGCGGGCCTCATATTCCGTGGATATCCGTTCGAAACCGCTGCGCAAACAGTCTTTTTCGGCAAAGTCCCGCAACGGCAGAAGCACCGGCTGCTGAAAATTCCGCAGCAACAGCGCTTGCACCGATGCCGGCAGCGCGCCCGGCAGCATCGTGACGATCACTCCACCGATATCGCGTGAAAAGCGGAAGCCGTGTTCGAAACCCGGCGGCACGATGATGACGACCGGCGGGCGGATCGGCTCGATGCGGCCTTCCAGCAACGCATCGCCCTCGCCACCGAAAATGTACAAGATTTGCAGAAAGGCGGAATGACGGTGCAGGCCGATTTCAAAGCGGTGCAGGCTGCTACGCGAAAAAAGCGTCTCGCAATGGAAGCGAAAATCGGTGCCTTGCGCGGCTTCTTCCCCATAAAGCCCTTCATTGGCAGTCACCCGCATCTCACCCCACTCCTCCGCGCAATGGTCGGATAGTGCAATTTACGGACCGGAAAGTCCATTGAGCTTGTGGCCTGTCTTGGTCAATTTCTTGACCGGAGACAAGTTCGGGAGGACATAATGCGTACACAGGTCGTCATCATCGGCTCTGGCCCGTCAGGGCTTCTGCTTGGCCAGCTTCTGGCAAGAGCCGGCGTCGAGACCGTCATTCTCGACCGGGTCAGCAAGGATTATATCCTCGGTCGCGTTCGTGCCGGCGTGCTGGAAGAAGGCACAGTGCAACTGATGGAAAAGGTCGGCGCGGATAAGCGTCTGCGTCGGGAAGGCCTGCCGCATGACGGTTTTTCGCTGACCTTCGATGGTCGCGACCACCGTATCGATCTGTTCGATCTGACCGGCGGCAAACGCGTGATGGTTTACGGCCAGACCGAGGTCACGCACGATCTGATGGATGTGCGCGAGGCGGCAAACCTCGTGACGATCTATGACGCCGGCGATGTCGAGCCGCATGATTTTGATGGCGCAAGCCCGTATGTCACCTATCAGAAAGACGGCGTAAGCCACCGGATCGATTGCGATTTTATCGCCGGTTGCGACGGTTTTCACGGGGTCAGTCGCAAATCCGTGCCTGATGGAGCCATCAAGGAATTCGAGAAGGTCTACCCTTTCGGCTGGCTTGGCATTCTGGCCGATGTGCCGCCGGTCAACCACGAACTCATCTATGCCAATCACCCGCGCGGTTTTGCCCTCTGCTCCATGCGCTCCAACACCCGTAGCCGTTATTACATCCAATGTTCGCTGGATGACCGGCCCGAGGACTGGAGCGACGAGCGCTTTTGGGATGAAATCCGCCGCCGCCTGCCGGAAAGCCACGCAGATGTCATGGTAACTGGCGCTTCCTTTGAAAAATCCATCGCGCCGCTTCGGTCCTTCGTCAGCGAGCCGATGCGGTTCGGACGACTGTTTCTGGCCGGAGACGCTGCCCATATCGTGCCGCCGACGGGCGCCAAGGGCCTCAACCTCGCGGCCAGCGACGTGCATTATCTGAGCGAAGCGCTGATCGAGTTTTATCGCGACAGGTCTGAAGCCGGCATCGACGCTTATTCGCAGAAGGCGCTTTCCCGCGTCTGGAAGGCCGTGCGCTTCTCGTGGTGGATGACAACGATGATGCATCGTTTTCCCGATACGGAGGATTTCGGGCAGCGCATCCAGGAGGCGGAACTGGATTACCTCGTGCAATCGCGCGCCGCTTCCACGGCGCTTGCGGAGAATTATGTGGGGCTTCCGTACTGAGCGTTTTGAGGAAAAGTGTGAAGCGGTTTTCCGTTAAAAACGCGAAAAAACAAAAAGCCAGAATGCTCTAGGAGCCACGCCAGTTGCGTCGACGTCATCCTCGGGCCTGTCCCGAGGATCTGCAACGTTTTGATTTTACTCAACGTGATTAGATCCTCGGCACAAGGCCGAGGATAACGTCGAGAATATATTCACCCTTCAGTCCTCCCATCCAGCAAATCACCGGCTGCCTCGCGAATTGCCTGCATCAACAGCGACAGCGGCAGCGAGGGCTGCGTATCGGCGCGGACCGTCAGACCCACAGGGCCGCTGGTATCGCCGGTCTCGACCGGCAGGATGGCCAGAATGCCATCGGCCACATCCGCCGCCACCACGCCCTCCGAAATGATCCAGATTGCATCGCTGGTGCGCAGGAAGGCGCGGCCGAAGGCATCCGACACGGTTTCGATGCGGATCGGCAGGGCCGGAACGCCGTTGGCGATCAGGAACTGCTCGACGACGGGGCCGATGACGGATTGCCGTGTCGGCATCAGCACCGGATATTCGTGCAGGTGATCGAAAATCGAAAGGCCGGGCGATAAAAGCGGATGGCCGGCACGAACCACGAAGCGCACCTTTTCCGAATAGAGGTGCTCGAAGGAAAAACCCGCCATTTTCTGCGGCGCGGCGAGACGCCCAACGACAAGATCGAGATCGCCAACGCGCAGCTGCTCCAAAAGCACCGCGTTTTCACCCGTCACGATCTTCACCGGACTACCGGTCTTCTCCGCCAGAAATCCTGCCATCGCCTTCGGCATGATGCGCACCGACACGGTCGGCAGAGCCCCAACCCGCACCGGCGGACCGGCGCGCGCCGCCTCCTGCGAGACCGAATCGACCGCCTGACGCAACGCCGTCATCGTCGCACCGGCATGGCGCAGGAATACCTCGCCGTAGCGGCTGATGCGGATGCCGCGTCCCTCCCGCTCCAGCAGCGAGACGCCGAGAACGTCTTCCAGCTCGCGAATGGTCTTCGTCACCGCGGGCTGGCTGACATGCAGGATTTCCGCAGCGCGGATGACGCTTTTCTGGCGCGCCACCTCCACGAAGGTCTGCAGATGCCGGAACTTGATGCGCTGATCGACCATCGCTCATATAATCCAGTGGTTATGGTTTTTATCGATAATGTCATTTTACTTAACCGGAACCGGCTTGCAATAGTCTTCGCAGGGAGGAGCATGCCATGCATTTTCTGCGCTGCGGCGAGACTGTGATCCATTATCGCGCAAAGGGATTGGACAGCGGCAAGCCTGTCATCGCCTTCATTAATTCTCTCGGCACCGATTTCCGCATCTGGGATGCGGTTATCGAGGCGCTCGGCGATGACTATGCCTATGTCCTGCACGACAAGCGCGGCCACGGCCTTTCCGATGTCGGGCGTGCTCCCTATTCCATTGACGATCATGCCGGTGAACTGATTGCGCTTCTCGATCATCTCGAGATCAAAAACGCCGTCATCTGGGGCCTCTCGGTCGGTGGTCTCATTGCGCAGGGACTTTATGCGCGACGGCCCGATCTCGTCCGCGCTCTGGTGCTCAGCAATACCGCTCACAAGATCGGCACGACTGAGATGTGGAATGCCCGGATCGACAAGATCGCCGCCGATGGCCTCGCCTCGCTGGTCGATCCCGTCATGGAGCGCTGGTTCACGCGCGCCTTCCGCCGCGAGGACAATGCCGCCTATGCCGGTGCACGCAACATGCTCTCGCAACAGCCGGAAGTGGGTTATAGCGGCACCTGCGCCGCCATTCGTGATGCGGATTTTACCGAACAGGCCGGGCGTATCGCCGTACCGACACTCTGTATCGCGGGTGATCAGGACGGCTCCACCCCGCCGGAACTGGTGCAATCGCTGGCGGGTCTCATCCCCAAGAGCCGTTTCGTCACCATCGCCGGCTGTGGCCACATTCCCTGCCTTGAACAGCCGCTGGTCTATGCACAGGCGGCCTCCATTTTTCTGAAGACCTTGCCGGAGCATTGACCGATGGCGGACCATATCGACAAGAACGAACGTTTCGAACAGGGCATGAAAACCCGCCGCGCGGTGCTGGGCGACGCCCATGTCAACCGCGCGCAGACCATGACGTCCGACTTCGACCAGCCTTTCCAGCAGCTCATCACCGAAGGTGCATGGGGCACGGTCTGGTCCGGCAACCACTTCACGAAGCGCGAACGCTCGATCGTCACCATCGCCCTGCTGGCGGCGCTGGGGCAGGATGAGGAACTGGCCATGCATGTGCGCGCCACCGTCAATACCGGCGCCACGGAAGCGGATATTCGCGAGGCGCTGCTGCATGTGGCGATCTATGCCGGCGTGCCCGCCGCCAACCATGCTTTCAAGATCGCCAAGCTTGCCCTGGTCAGCATGAAGGCCGATAGTTCCGCTGATAATTCTGGCAATGGGAAGGAGACGAAATGAGCAACCAACCGCCTGAAACCGGGCCGTTCTTCGCGCGCAACCGCGACATTCACCCGCTGGCCTATGCGCCCGGCTACAAGACGTCGATCCTTCGCTCGCCGCAGCGCGCGCTGATTTCGCTTGAGGGCACCAAGAGCGAGATCACCGGCCCCGTTTTCGGTCATGGCATGCTCAACCCGCTGGATAACGACCTCATCCTCAACTATGCCCGCCCCGGCGAAATGCCGATCGGCCCGCGGCTTCTGGTGCATGGCCGGGTGCTGGACGAGCGTGGCCGCGGCGTGGATGGCGCGCTGGTGGAATTCTGGCAGGCCAATGCCGGCGGCCGCTACCGTCACAAGAAGGAAAGTTATCTCGCCGCCATCGATCCAAATTTCGGCGGCGTTGGCCGCACGATTACGGATGAAAACGGCTATTACTGGTTCAAGACCATCCAGCCGGGCGCTTACCCCTGGCCAAACGGCGTCAATGACTGGCGCCCGGCCCATATCCATTTCTCGGTCTTCGGCCATGGCTTTGCCCAGCGGCTGATCACCCAGATGTATTTCGAGGGCGATCCGCTGATCTGGAAATGTCCGATCGTCAAGACGATTCCCGATGAGGATGCGATCAAAAGACTGATCGCGCCGCTTGACATGAATGCGACGCTGCCGATGGACATGCTGGCCTATAAGTTCGATATCGTTCTGCGCGGCCGCCGCTCGACCCTTTTCGAAAACCGCATGGAGGGCAACTGACCATGGTCCAGCCGCTCAACTATTTCAAGGAAACCGCCTCGCAGACGGCAGGCCCCTATGTGCATATTGGTTGCACGCCCAATTTCGTCGGCATCGAAGGCGTGTTCGAAAAGGATCTGGGTTCCGGTCCGCTTTATAACGACAAGGCTCGCGGCGAACGCATCAGCGTGCGCGGCACGGTCTATGACGGTGCGGGCATGGCGCTGAAGGATGCGCTGATTGAGATCTGGCAGGCCGATACCGACGGTTATTACAACAGCCCCAGCGAAACCCGGGGCAAGGCCGATCCGAATTTTATCGGCTGGGGCCGCTCGCCGGGCGACATGGATACCGGCGAATTCGTCTTCGAGACTATCAAGCCCGGCACGGTGCCGTTCCGCGATGGCCGGCCGATGGCGCCGCACATCACCTTCTGGATCGTTGCGCGCGGCATCAATATCGGCCTGCAGACCCGCATGTATTTCCCTGAAGAACAGGAAGCGAATGCGGCCGACCCGGTTCTTGCCCGTGTCGAGCAGAAAAGCCGCATCGCCACGCTTGTCGCCAAAAAGGAGGAAGGCAACGTCTATCGTTTCAATATCCGCCTTCAGGGCGAAGGCGAAACCGTGTTTTTCGATATCTGAGCGAGACGGAAGATGAGCCTTTCCCCCTTCGAGCACCCGTTCCTGTCAGGCCTTTTCGGCGATAGCGAAATCGTCGAGCTGTTTTCGGCAAGGGCGGATATCGACGCCATGATCCGTTTCGAAACGGCGCTGGCAGAGGCGCAGGTGGGAACAGGCATCATCTCCGAGGACGTCGCGAAGGCAATCGTCTCGGGGCTTTCGGAGTTTGCTGCCGATATCACCGCCCTTCGCCGTGAAGTCGAGAAAGACGGCGTGGTGGTGCCTGAACTCGTGCGGCAAATGCGGGCAGCCGTCCCTGGCGAGGCGGCGGGAAAGGTACATTTCGGCGCAACCAGCCAGGATGTCATCGATACCAGCCTGATGCTGCGACTGAAAATGGCAACGGAAATCATCGCCGCACGGCTTGGCCGGCTCATCGATGCGCTCGGCGACATCGCCTCCCGCGATGGCCATAACGCGCTCACCGGTTATACCCGCATGCAGGCCGCCATCGGCATCACGGTGGCCGACCGCGCGGCGAGCTGGATCGCGCCGCTCGAGCGCCATCTGCTCAGGCTCGAAACCTTCGCGCAAAGCGGTTTTGCCCTGCAATTCGGCGGTGCGGCCGGAACGTTGGAAAAGCTCGGCGTCAATGCCGGAGCCGTGCGGGCCGATCTCGCCATGCGGCTCGGCCTTGCAGACAAACAGCAATGGCAGAGCCAGCGCGACGGTATCGCCGAATTCGGCAATATCCTCTCGCTCGTGACGGGGACGCTCGGCAAGTTCGGGCAGGATATCGCCCTGATGGCCGAACTCGGTACGGAAATCCGTCTCTCCGGCGGCGGCGGTTCTTCCGCCATGCCGCACAAGCAAAATCCGGTCAAAGCCGAAACGCTGGCGGCGCTTGCCCGCTTTAATGCCGTGCAGATATCCGCGCTGCATCAGTCGCTCGTACATGAACAGGAACGGTCCGGCGCGGGCTGGATGCTGGAATGGCTGTCGCTTCCGCAGATGGTGACGGCAACGGGTGCCTCGCTGCTGATCGCCGAACGGCTGGCAGCGCAGATAGACAGGCTCGGCGCGAACGAAAACTAACCGCAGGGCGGGTTCGTTTTGAGCGCATCAAGGAGTTTCCGGCACTGCCAGACAGCATGCCGGAAGCGAGTTGAACGCACATGGAAAGCGCTTACGGTTTCGCGCCTTAGCCTTTGATAATAAACGATTTACTTGAAAATCCAACAAATGAAAAAACAGCGCGGAAGCTGTTTTTTAACCGGACATAATGCTTGACATAAAAATGAACTAACTGGTACAAACATTATGATTAACACCATGCCGACGAGGAAGGCTCAAAGCCTTTGGCGGCAGGAGCATATAAAAATGGAGGGCTTTGGCGCCGGGAGGTTCCAGAGCAATGCGGACAAGGCAAAACGCCTGTCCGGACCCGAACGGGTTGGGAGGAAGAATGTCTTACAGTCTCGATTTTTCGGCGGTCATAGAGCGCCTGCCCGAGCTGCTTTTGGCCTGTCTTGCGACAATCGGCCTAGCGATTGCCGGCATGTCGCTCGCGACAGTCATCGGCGTTCTGGGCGTTGTTGCCCGCCGTTCGCGCTTCAAGCTGCTGCGCGGCCTCGTCATCGGCTTTGTGGAAGCCATCCGCAACACGCCGTTTCTGGTGCAGATATTCTTCATCTTCTTTGCCCTGCCGCAGATCGGCATCAAGCTCAACCCGACCGTGACTGCCATCATCGCGCTCGCTCTCAACGGCGGCGCATATGCGATTGAAATCATTCGCGGCGGCGTCGATTCCATTCCCAAGGGCCAGGTGGAGGCGGGGCTGGCGCTCGGCCTTCATCGCGCGCAGATTTTCCGCCATATCATCCTGAAGCCGGCGCTGCGGGCGGTTTATCCCTCGCTCACCAGCCAGTTCATCATGCTGACGCTGACCACCTCGGTCTGTACCTCGATCGCGGCTTACGAACTGACATCGGTGGCGCAGAAGATCGAGGCGGATACGTTCCGTTCCTTCGAGGTCTATTTCTCGATCACGCTGCTTTATCTGGTCATTTCCTCACTGATGATGGGAATTTTTGCGCTCATCTCGCGTGCATCCTTCAGCTATCCGGTCAAGTGAGGAAAAGACAATGGCATCAATCGGTCCCAACGAATTCTTCTTCCTGATGCAAGGCCTGAAATGGACCCTTGCGCTGACCCTGATCGGTTTCATCGGCGGCGGTGTCTTCGGCCTTTGCGTGGCGCTGGCCCGCGTCGCGGACAGCCCGGCAATCCAGCGTGCGAGCATGGCTTTCATCGCCGTTTTCCAGGGCACGCCGCTCCTGATGCAGCTTTTCGTGGTTTATTACGGCGTGGCGCTTGCGGGCCTCAACGTCGATGCCTGGATCGCGGTCGCCATCGCCTTTACCCTGCATGCCAGCGCCTTCCTCGGCGAAATCTGGCGCGGCGGCATCCAGGCGGTGCCGAAGGGCCAGACCGAGGCCGCCAATGCGCTCGGCCTGCATTACATATCACGCATGAAGGACGTGGTTCTGCCGCAGGCCTTCAAGATTTCGCTGCCGGCGACCATCGGTTTCCTCGTGCAGCTCATCAAGGGCACCTCGCTTGCGGCAATCGTCGGCTTCGTCGAGCTGTCGCGCGCCGGCCAGATCGTCTCCAACCAGACGTTCCGTCCGCTCACCGTCTTCGCCATCGTCGGCATCATTTATTTCCTGATCTGCTGGCCGCTTTCCCTGTGGGGCGCCGGCGTTGAAAAGCGGCTGCAGGCCGCGTCCCGCTAATCGTCAAAAATCATCTCATCAGCTTTGTAAGGAGGAGCAAAAGATGAAAACTACCAACATGAAATTCTCACGCCGCGCCCTGCTCGCGCTCGCCGCGGCAACCGTCGCCCTGCCCTTCGTCGCGCCGGTCGATGCTTCCGCCGCCACGGTGGAAGAAGCCAAGGCCAAGGGCAAGGTCGTCATCGGCATTCAGGGCGATAATTCGCCATGGGGCTTCGTCAATTCCAGCGGCGTGCAGGATGGTCTGGATGCCGATATAGGCAAGGCCTTTGCCGACTATCTCGGCGTCAAGGTGGAATTCGTGCCACTCGCCGTGGCCAACCGCATCCCGGCACTTTTGACCGGGAAGGTCGACGTGCTTTTCGCCACCATGGCCATGACCGCAGAACGCGCCAAGAGTATCCAATACTCCAAGCCCTACGTCGGCAACGTGTTTTCCGTCTACGGCCCGAAAGACAAGAAGATCGCCGGTTTTGACGATCTGACCAGCCTCAACGTCGGCGTGCCGAAATCGAGCGCCATGGATACGGCCATCACCGCCGGCGCGGGTTCCAAGGCCAATATTCTGCGCTTCGATGATGACGCCGCCAATATTCAGGCGCTGATTTCCGGCCAGGTCGAAGCGGTTGGCGGCAACATGTTTTATGGCGACCGGCTGAACAAGGCGGCCGAAGGTAAATACGAGTCGAAGTTCGATCTGACGACGATGTATAACGGCGCCGGCACACGTCCTGGCGAAAAGGACTGGAACGAGACCATCAACGCCTTCCTCGACAAGATCAAGTCGGATGGCCAGCTCGCCAAGATCTACGACAAGTGGATGAAGCGAGATATCCCGGCCTTCCCGGAAAGCCTGCCGGATATTCCTTTCACCGTGAAGTGAAGGATTGGACGAGCCTGAGATTGGGAGGAGTAACCAATGGCAATCTTTGAGACAAAGACACGTTGGCGGACGGCCCTCGCAGTCGGATTGGCAGCGCTGCTGCCGATCCTGACACCCGCAGGGGCAGATGCCCGGACGCTGGAAGAGGCAAAATCCAGCGGCAAGATCGTGATCGGCATCCAGGGCGACAATGCGCCCTGGGGCTTCATCAATTCATCCGGCGTGCAGGAAGGCTACGATGCCGACCTGGCCAGGGGGTTTGCGGATTATCTCGGCCTGAAGGTCGAGTTCGTACCGCTTGCCGTCGCCAACCGCATTCCGTCGCTGCGCACCGGCAAGGTCGACGCCCTGTTCGCATCGATGGGGATGACACCGGAACGTGCCAAGAACGTGCAATATGCACAGCCTTACGCGCATAACGTCATGTCGGTTTACGCCACCAAGGACAAGAAGATCGCCAATTTCGACGATCTGACGGGAATGACCGTCGGCGCACCGAAATCCAGTCCGATGGACACAGCCTTGACCGCCGGCGCGGGTACGAAAGCGAATATCCTTCGTTTCGATGACGACGCCGCCACGATCCAGGCGATCCTGTCGGGCCAGATCGAGGCGATCGGCGGCAACCAGTTTTATGGTGACCGCCTCGCAGCGGCCGGCGGCAAGGATTACGAGGTGAAGTTCGACCTCGTGACCCTCTATAACAGCGCCGCCACGCGCCCGGGTGAAAAGGACTGGAACGAAGCGATCAACGCCTGGCTCGACAAGGCCAAGGCCAATGGCGACCTCGCAAAAGTCTATGCCAAATGGATGAAGCGCCCGGTTCCGGACTTCCCGGCCTCGCTTCCCGACATTCCTTACACCATCAACTAAACGCTGCCGCAAAGCATGAAGGAAAGTTCCATGTCGCAATCCTCCGCCGCACAGGCTCCGCTGATCGCCCTTGAAGGGGTTGGAAAGTGGTATGGAGCCTTCCATGCGCTCAAAGGCGTCAACATGACGGTTCGCAAAGGCGAAAGGATCGTTCTTTGCGGCCCGTCCGGTTCGGGCAAATCCACCCTTATCCGCTGCATCAACCATCTGGAGGAAATCCAGGAGGGCAAGATCACAGTCGAGGGCACCACGTTGTCGGATTCAAGCCGCGCCATCGATGCGGTTCGCCGCGAAGTGGGCATGGTGTTTCAGAGCTTCAATCTCTTCCCGCACAAGACCATCATGGAAAACTGTACCCTTGCCCCGATGCGGGTGAAGGGTCTCTCCAAGGCCGATGCGGAGGCGACGGCGCGCAAATATCTGGAGCGCGTGCGCATCCTCAACCAGGCCGACAAATACCCGGCACAGCTTTCCGGCGGCCAGCAGCAGCGTGCGGCCATCGCCCGGGCGCTATGCATGGAACCGAAGGCCATGCTGTTCGACGAGCCGACCTCGGCACTCGACCCGGAAATGGTGAAGGAAGTGCTCGACACCATGATCGGCCTTGCCCGCGACGGCATGACGATGATCTGCGTGACCCATGAAATGGGTTTCGCCCGCCAGGTGGCCGACCGCGTCGTCTTCATGTCGGAAGGCGAGATCATCGAGGAAGGCCCGCCGGAAGAATTCTTCCGCGATCCCAAGCACCAGCGTACGCGCACGTTCCTCGGCGAAATTCTCGCTCACCACTGAGGTCCGCGCGCTCTTAAGGCGGGCGGGATCGTCCCGCCTCTCCCACACCGTCCGATGAGCGACATCAGATCATGACAGAAAAAACCGCCTTCAAGGTCGGCCTGATAGGCGCCGACATCCAGCTTTCCAAATCGCCCGCGCTGCACATGCGCGAGGGTGCGGCCCATGGCCTCGATTATTCCTATGAGCTTGTGGATGTCACCGCCCGCAAACTGCCGCCCACCGCCCTTCCCGCTCTTCTTGACGAGCTGGAGGCGCGCGGTTTTGCCGGGACGAACATCACCCATCCCTTCAAGCAGGCCGTTATTCCGCATCTGCATGAACTCTCCGACGATGCTCGCATGCTGGGCGCGGTCAACACGGTCGTCTTCCGGGACGGACGCCGTATCGGCCACAATACCGACTGGTACGGTTTTTACGAAAGCTTCGTCCGCGGCCTGCCGGATGCAAAGCGCGACCGGGCGCTTCTGGTCGGCGCAGGTGGTGCAGGCGTTGCAGTGGCCCATGCCGCGTTGAAGCTCGATATTATCAGGCTCGATATTGTCGACCGGGATTTTCCAAGAGCCGAGCGTCTGGCCGACGAGCTCAATGCCCGTTTTGGTAAAGGCCGTGCCTTTGCGGTGAAGGACCCGGCCCACTCGCTGCCCTTCGCCGATGGCCTGATCCATGCCACGCCGATGGGCATGCCCGCGCATCCCGGCATGCCGGTTGCAGCCGAGCTGATCGAACAAAAGCACTGGGTCGCCGATATCGTCTATATGCCGCTGGTGACCGAGCTTCTGGCGACCGCGGCCAGGAAAGGGTGCAGAACCCTGCCCGGCGGCGGCATGACCGTATTCCAGGCCGTCGGCGCATTTCGCCTCTTTTGCGGCCGCGAGCCGGATGCGAAGCGCATGACGGCGCATTTCACCGAACTTTGCATGGCGGAGGGCGTGGCATGAGCCTTTTTACGATCCTGAACGGTCCGAACCTCAATTTGCTCGGCCAGCGCCAGCCGGAGATTTACGGCTACGAGACACTCGCCGATGTGGAGGCCGATTGCCGTGCCATCGCCGAAGCCGCCGGCCACGAGCTGTTTTTTGCCCAGAGCAACCGGGAATATGAACTGATCGACTGGATCCACGATGCCCGCGGCAAGTCCGCGGGCATCGTCATCAATCCGGGCGCCTTTACCCATACGTCGGTGGCGATCCTCGATGCACTGAACGCCTTCGAGGCTGATGTCATCGAGGTCCATATTTCCAACATCCACAAACGCGAGGTCTTCCGGCACCATTCCTATGTGTCGACCCGTGCCGAAGGCGTGATCGCCGGTCTTGGCATCGAAGGTTACGGGGTGGCGCTACGCCACCTCATCAACCGTCTTTCCCGATCCTCGTAATATGCTCGGGCTTCAGCACATAGCGCAGCAACATCTCCGCCACATGCGCGGACAGCGCTTCCTGGCCGGCCTCACTGAAAAGCGTATCGCCAAAATTGAACGAAAAAGTTTCGGTGTTCGAGACGTTGTAAAAAGACAGTGCGCTGATCTGCCAATGCAGTTCAAGAGCATCCAGTCCCGGCCGGAAAAGGCCAGTATCCTGCCCGCGCTTCAATATTCGCCGCATGATTTCGATGGCGGGCCGGTTGACGTTACGGATTGCTTCCGAAACCCTGATGTGCCTGCCGTGGTGAATATTCTCCGTCATGACCATCCGGACGAAAGCGGGGTTGCGACGGTGATGCTCGAAGGTGAAGCGACAGAGTTTCTCCAGTGCGGCAATCGGCTCCAGATCATCCAGCTCAAGGTTGCCTTCGCCGCCGCGCACCTGCGCATAGGCCTCCTCCAGGACGCGTTTGTAGAGGCCTTCCTTGTCGCCGAAATAATAATAGATCATGCGCTTGGACGTGCGCGTGCGCGCCGCGATCTCATCGATGCGCGCGCCGGAGAGGCCGTTCTGCGAAAACTCATCCATGGCGACGGAAAGAATGTCGCGGCGCACCCCTTCCGGATCGCGCTTCGCCTGCCGGCTTTCTCGGGTTGCGTTCGAAGTCGCGCTTTTGGTCATTATCCATTCCATCGGTGCGGCGGCAGCCTGCGGTCACGCCCTGCTTATTAACCAATTAGTACATAAGGCTGAAAAGGAAGGCAATATGGCGAGCTATGACACAGGAAGACACGGCATGCCAATGCGCACATCCATCGCAACCGTGTCCATCAGCGGCGAGTTTCCCGAAAAGCTGGCGGCCATCGCCAAGGCCGGCTTTTCCGGCGTGGAGATTTTCGAGAATGATTTCCTGACCTATGACGCCTCCCCGCGCGAGGTGAAGGCGCTTGCCGCCGATCATGGTCTCGATATCACCCTCTTCCAGCCGTTCCGCGATTTCGAGGGCATGCCGGAACCGCACCGCGTCCGCGCTTTCGAGAGGGCTGAGCGGAAATTCGATATCATGGGCGAACTCGGCACTGATCTGATGCTGATCTGCTCGAATGTCTCTCCGGTCTCGCTCGGCGGCATCGACCGCGCCGCGGCCGATTTCCATGAGCTCGGTGAACTGGCCGCAAAACATGGCGTGCGCGTCGGTTACGAGGCGCTGGCCTGGGGGCGCCACATCAGCGATCACCGCGATGCCTGGGAGGTGGTGCGCCGTGCCGATCACGCCAATGTCGGCATCATTCTCGACAGTTTCCACACGCTGTCGCGCAAGATCGATCCCAATTCGATCCGCTCCATTCCGGGCGACAAGATCTTCATCGTGCAGCTGGCCGATGCGCCGCTGATCGACATGGACCTGCTCTACTGGAGCCGCCATTTCCGCAACATGCCGGGCGAAGGCGATCTGCCTGTCGTGGATTTCATGCGCGCCGTGGCCGCGACGGGTTATAGCGGGCCGCTGTCGCTGGAAATCTTCAACGATCAGTTCCGCGGCGGCTCGGCCCGGCTGCTTGCCGAAGATGGCCACCGCTCGTTGATCAACCTGATGGACCAGGTGCGACGGCTCGAACCCGATATCCACATCGACGTGCCTGCCATGCCGGAAAGGGTTGAAACGCAGGGTGTGGAATTTGTCGAGTTCACCACGGCACCCGAGGAAAAGGCCAATCTGGAAGTGCTGCTCGCCACGCTTGGTTTTGAAAAATCCGCGCAGCACCGCAACCGCGCGGTCGATCTTTATACGCAGGGCGATATCCGTATCGTCATCAATACCAGCGATGACGGCGACAGTTTTGCCGGTGCCTCCTATTCGATCCACGGCACCAATGCCTATGCCTTCGGGCTGAAGGTCGACGATGCCCAGGCGTCGCTGGCGCGGGCCGAAGCGCTCGGCGCACCGACCTTCGCAGAACCGCGCAACACGGGCGAAGTCGCCGTTCCCGCCATTCAGGGCGTCGGCAATGGCGTCATCTATTTCCTCGATGCGTCACCGGCGCTCGCCTCCATCTGGGACAAGGAATTCGTGCCGATTCAGGGGCAGAAGGCGGTGAGCGATGCCGGCCTGACGCGTATCGATCATCTCGCGCAAACAACGCATTATGATGAAATGCTGACCTGGCTTCTGTTCTACACCTCGCTGTTTTCCTCCCGCCGCACACCGATGATCGATGTGGTCGATCCCGGCGGGCTGGTGCGCAGTCAGGCGATTGAAAGCGTGCCCTCGCCGCATTTCCGCCTGACCATGAACGGCGCGGACAATCGCAAGACTTTTGCCGGCAAATTTCTGGCGGAGGGTTTCGGCACCAGCATCCAGCACATCGCCTTTGCCACAGACGATATTTTCGCCACGGCCAAGGCAATGCAGGCGCGGGGTTTTCACGCCCTGCCGATCTCGCGCAATTATTACGACGATCTGGAAGCCCGATTCGGGCTGGAGCCAGAATTCTCCGATGCCCTGCGAGAAGCAAGCATTCTTTATGACCGCGACGACAATGGTGAATATTTCCAGATCTACAGCCGCACCTTCGGTGAGGGCTTTTTCTTCGAGGTCATCGAAAGGCGTGGTGCTTACGGCGGTTATGGCGCCATGAACGCCCCCTTCCGCATTGCCGCGCAACGACGCCTTGCGCCGCCGGTCGGCATGCCGAAGGAATAAGTCCCGGCACAGCAATTCGATCGGGCCGCAGCCGGCAGAAATGCCGCTGCGGCCCGTTTCGTTCAAGGCAAGGTCGTTATTTCATAGTCGCGCGGAATGGCGGAGGTCGCCGTAAACCAGGCAGATGCCCGCGTCCGCTGCTGATGAAAATCAAAGGCAGGACGATCGGCAAAAAGCTCCTCCACCCGCCAGACCAGCGGATCGTCGGTCTGGGACACCTCGAAAGAAATGCAACCGGGTTCCGCCCTGGTCAGCCGAATATGGTCGGGAAGATGCTGCCGCACCAGTTCAACATCATCTTCCGATAAGCACCGTAGAATACCGCTCAACCTGACCGCGCCTGCCTTGTTGTTCATGCCTGACATTCCATTCCTCATCGTCCAGTCCGCGGAGAGCGCCCTACGCGCTCCCCGATTGCAATGGAACGTGGATATCGCCGCGCTCCTTCAGCTTTGCAAACTATAAATTTATCCGTCTGCCTGCGCATAGGAAGACGGCCCTTAACGACAACGATTCTGCGACATAGGCATCTTTACGGAGCATTCGGTGCAAATCCGCGCTCAAAATCGATGCGCCTGCACATTTGTAGAGCAGTACACAAAAATTGTTCAACACTCTGGACATGATTGTTCTGTTTTGTTAGCTTTTTCGGCAAAACAAGGGTGGGGGAATAAAGTTTCATGCGCATCGTGGAATCTGCGGCCGACGCAAATTATCCTGATGAGACCTGCAAGGTCATCAGCCGCGCTTCCGTGGCATCGCGGGCTTTGAATTGCCCGACGGCGTCTATGGCGCCTTCCACCGGCAAAGCGGCCTGAAACATGCAGTCCCTCGTGACATCCCCGTCCTGTCCGCTTGGTGCTGCCCGGCGCATGCCTGCCCGCGATCCATCCCCCTTTTCCATTTCAGATGACTGCGCCAGAATTGCCGCGCAGGCCATGCCGGAGACGATGATATGACTGCCGCAAACGCAAACGCCCTCCTGTCCGTCGAAGGCCTGAGCGTCGAGTTTGGAGACAGCCGCGTCGTGGACGATATTTCCTTCCGCGTGGAACCCGGCCGCACCGTCGCGGTCGTTGGTGAATCCGGGTCAGGAAAATCTGTCACGTCGCTCTCCACCATGCGCCTTGCGGACATGATGGGCGCAACCTACCCCACCGGCAAAATCCTGTTTGAAGGCAAGGACTTGCTGAAGGCTTCGCAGAAAGAGATGCGCTCGATCCGCGGCAAGGAGATCGCCATGATCTTCCAGGAGCCGATGACCTCGCTCAACCCCGTCTTCACCATCGGCGACCAGATCTGCGAAGTGCTTGTTCTGCATGAGAAGCTCGGCAAGACGGCTGCGATGGAGCAGGCAAAGCAACTGCTCGACATGGTGCGCCTGCCCGATGCGGCGGAGCTTCTGCACCGTTATCCGCACCAGCTTTCCGGCGGCATGCGCCAGCGCGTGATGATCGCCATGGCGCTCGCCTGCCGGCCGAAGCTTTTGATCGCCGACGAACCGACGACGGCGCTTGATGTGACCATTCAGGCGCAGATTCTCAACATCATGCGCGACCTGCAGAAGAAGCTCGGCATGGGCATGGTCTTTATCACCCATGATATGGGCGTTGTGGCGGAAATGGCCGATGACGTCGTTGTCATGTGGAAGGGCAAGAAGGTCGAGGAAGGCCCGGTCAAGGATATCTTCGCCAACCCGCAGCACCCGTACACGCGCGCCCTGCTTTCCGCCGTGCCGCGTCTCGGCAGCATGGAGGGCGAAGCGTTTCCGAAGCGCCTGCCGCTCACCGTGTTGCAGGATGGCCAGCCGGTGGTGATCGGTGAAGAACGCGTGCAGGACACCGCCAAATACGATCAGAAACCGCTTCTGTCGGTGAAGGACCTGTTCGTTCGCTTCGATATTCGCAAGAACCTGTTCGGCAAGGCGACGCACCGCCTGAGCGCGGTGCAGAAGGTCAGTTTCGACATCCATGCCGGCGAGACGCTGGCGCTGGTGGGCGAATCCGGTTCGGGCAAATCCACCATCGGCCGCACCATCCAGCAGCTGCAAACGGCCGTATCAGGCGAAATATCCTTCAACGGCCGCAGCTATTCGCAGATGTCGGCGGCGGAGCGGTTCCGCATGCGCCAGGAAGTGCAATATATCTTCCAGGACCCCTTCGCCTCGCTCGATCCGCGCAAGACGGTCGGGTTTTCGATTGCCGAACCGATCAACACTCATGGTTTGATCAATGATCAGAAGGCCGTACGCCGGCGCGTGGATGAGTTGCTGGAACGCGTGGGCCTCAGTTCGGAACATGCCGCGCGGTATCCGCACGAATTTTCCGGCGGCCAGCGCCAGCGCGTCTGCATCGCCCGCGCACTCGCCTCCGATCCGAAGCTCATCATTGCAGACGAAGCGCTGTCGGCGCTCGACGTCTCCATTCAGGCGCAGATCATCAATCTGTTCATGGATTTGCAGGCCGAGCGCGGTCTCGCTTATCTCTTCATCAGCCATGACATGGCTGTCGTGGAAAAGATGAGCCATCGCGTAGCCGTGCTTTATCTCGGCCAGATCATGGAGATGGGCAGCCGCCAGCAGGTCTTCGAAACGCCGACGCATGATTATACCCGCCGCCTGCTTTCGGCCGTGCCGGTCGCCGATCCGACCATTGAGCGCCGCATCGCCATGATCGAGGGCGAAATACCCAATCCCGTGCGCCGTGTCGGTGATGAGCCGACCATATTCGCCCATGAGGAAATCAATCCGGGCCACTTCATCGCGAAGAGCGCCTGAATAACAACCAGAACCGCAACCATCTGAAGAGGAACAGGTAGATGACAATAATCAAGAAGGGGATGACGACAACGTTCGTCGCGCTTGCCATGGCCGCCACGGCCTTTACCGCCGCACCGGCTCTTGCCGCCGGCAAGATGACCATTTCCAGCCCGCAGGACCCCGGCAGCTGGGATCCGATCGACACCTTCCTCGTACAATGGGCAGCCGTTGCCACCAACATCTTCGACGGCCTGACCTATCGCGGCCCGGACCTGAAGCTGGCGCCCGGCCTTGCCGAATCCTGGGAAGAACTGGACGACGGCAAGCGCATCCGCTTCAAGCTGCGCCAGAACGTCAAGTTCCACAATGGTGAGCCCTTCAACGCCGCCGCCGTCAAGTTCACCTTCGAGCGCCTTCTCGGCGAACAGGGTGCCAAGGGCCCGCAGCGCTCCAACTATGTCGCCATCGAAAGCGTCGATGTCATCGATGATTACACCGTCGACATGAAGCTGAAGGCGCCCGATCCGGTGCTGCTCACCAAGCTTGCCGGTTATGGCGGCATGATCGTTCCGCCTGCCTATATCAAGGAAAAGGGCGAGGACAATTTCAACCTCAACCCTGTCGGCACCGGCGCATTCAAATTCGTCTCCTATGCGCCGAAGACCAACATCAAGCTGGAAGCCAACCCGGATTACTGGGGCGGCGCACCAAAACTCTCCGAACTGGAATACCGCTTCATTTCCGAACCGGCGACAGCCGTTGCCGAGTTGCAGGCCGGCCGCGTCGATCTCGTCATTCCGCCCACCATCCCGATCGGCATGATCCCGGTCATCGAAGGCGATTCCAAGTTGGAGATCGTCAGCGTTCCCGGCCCGACGGTCGATGCGCTGCGTTTCAACACCCGTGACGGCATCACCGCCGATCCGAAGGTGCGCAAGGCGATCATCATGGCCGTCGACCGTGGCACCATCGTCAAGTCGATCCTCGCCGGCCAGGCATCTGAGATCGCCAGCTTCCAGAGCGCGCTGTCCTTCGGTTACGATGCCGATCTGAAGCCGCTGCCTTACGATCCGGAAGCCGCAAAGAAGCTGCTCGCGGAAGCCGGCGTCAAGCCGGGTACGGCTTTGCAGATCGATATCCGCGGCAATGACGCGACGATGAACGAAGTGGCGCAGGTCATTTCCAGCTATCTCTCCATGGTCGGCATCACCGCCACCATCAAGCCCTATGAGACCAACGTTCTGCTGAACGACATCATCCCGCAGGGCAAGACCGGCGCGATGTTCCAGCAGAAGTGGGGTGGCTGGACCTTCGATTACGACAACACGGCCTATTCCATGTACCACTCGGGTGAAAAGTGGAACCCTTACGACAAGGACGAAAAGCTGGACAAGCTCCTGGAATCGCAGCGTCCGCTGACCGACCGTGCCGAGCGCGAAAAAATTCTCAAGGAAATCGGCAGCTATACCGCCGAACGCGCGCTGGAAATTCCGCTTTACAACACCAATGCCATTTACGGCATCAACAAGCGGGTCAAGGGTTTCATCGCACCGCCGGATAACCGCCTGAAGCTGACCGACGTCACCGTCGAATAATCAGGTTTATCCGCCCTAAAAGCGCCTTGCCCGCCATCCCGCGGGCAAGGCCGGGTCTCTCTTCCCGAGTTTCTCTTCAAGGTAAAAAACGTGGCCGGTTTCCTCATCAAGCGATTGCTGCAGGCGATTTTCGTCGTCATCGCCATCACCCTTCTCGTATCTTTCGCCATCCGCCTGACGGGCGATCCGGCTGTCACCATGTTCCAGGGCGGCGGCAGCATGACGGAAGACGATCTGGCGCGCATCCGTGCAGCGCTTGGAACCGACCGGCCGTTCTTCGTACAATATTTCAGTTTCCTGAAGGGCCTCGTGACACTCGATTTCGGCCGCAGCTTCACCGGCAGCACGCCGGTCTCGCGTCTCATCGCCGATGCCCTGCCTGCCACGCTGCTGCTCGCCTTCATCTCCATGGCGGTGTCGATCGCACTTTCGATCCCGCTCGGTATCAAAGCCGCGACCTCGCGCGGCAAGACGGCAGATCAGGTGATCCGCATCTTCTCGCTCATCGGCCTGTCCTTCCCGAATTTCTGGCTGGCCACCATGCTGGTGCTCCTGTTCTCCATCACGCTCGGCTGGTTGCCGCCAAGCGGCATGGGCGGCTTCGCCAGCTACATCATGCCATCCGTCACCATGGGCGTTATTCTGACGGCGACCAATGTCCGCCTCGTTCGCACGGCGATGCTGGATACGCTGCGCTCGCAATATGTCATGGTGGCGCGCGCCAAGGGCCTCAGCGAAAGCAAGGTTCTCTACAAGCATGCGCTGCGCAATTGCGCCATTCCACTCATTACCTATTTCGGCCTGCAATTTGGCGGGCTTCTCGGAGGCATCGTCGTCATCGAGCGCGTCTTTAACTGGCCGGGTCTCGGCACGCTCGCCTTCGATGCGGTCGGCGCGCGTGACTATCCCGTACTGCAGGCCGTCATCACCGTGCTCTCGCTGATGATCGTCGGCATCAACCTTCTGGTCGATATCGCCTACGGGCTGGTCGATCCGCGCATCCGCACGGAGTAAGTGACAATGGCTGCCAAAACCTCGCGCCTGTCGCGCTTCACCAATCTGGAATTCGTCCTCGGCGCGTTCCTCACGACAGTCATCTGCCTTGCCGTCGTCTTTTCCGACGTGCTGTTTCCCGGCGGGGCGGACAAGATCGACCTGATGGCGCGCCTTGCCAAGCCCTTTGCCAATGCCGCCCATCCGCTCGGCACCGATCCGCTCGGCCGTGACGTGCTGGCCCGCGTCGTCGCCGGCGGCAAGATTTCGCTGCTGGTCGGTTTCACCTCGGTCATCGGTGCGGTCATCTTCGGCGTCGCTGTTGGCCTTGTCGCTGGTTATTATCGCGGCTTCTGGGATATGCTGGTCATGCGCTTTGCCGATATCCAGCTCGCCATGCCCTTCATCCTTCTCGCCATCACCTTCATCGCCATTGTCGGCGGCAGCCTCACCAACACCATCATCCTGCTGATCATCTCGCAATGGGTGCAATATGCCCGCCTCGTGCGCGGCTCGGTGCTGACCCTGCGCGAACGGGAATTCATTCTCTCCGCCCGCGCCATCGGCGTGAAGGACTGGCGTATCATCCTCCAGCACCTGCTGCCGAACCTCATCGGCCCTGTTATCGTGCTGATGACGCTCAATGTCGCCAACAACATCCTCTTGGAAAGCAGCCTCACCTTCCTAGGCCTCGGCGTTGATCCGACCATTCCGAGCTGGGGCGGCATGCTGGCGGATGGCCGCACTTACCTGCAAACGGCATGGTGGGTCAGCGTTTTCCCCGGCCTTGCCATTCTGCTGACCGTGCTTGGCCTCAACCTTCTCGGCGACTGGCTGCGCGACAGCCTCGACCCCACAGGCAGAACCTCGAGGTAATCCAGATGAGCCAGATTTTCGATCAGACCTTTGAGCGCACGCTGGATGCGCTTCTCGCTAGCGCCACGCCGGGCCAATCCTTCGAGGCATGGACTTTCGATGATGCCAAAAGCCGGCGCGAGGCCGAAGAGAGGCTGAAGAAAAAAGGCGTCTGCGCCCGCATCCGCAGCGCCTACAAACCGCTTCTCTTCACCTTTCTGGAAGAGATCAATCTCGATGGCGTCGATACCATCGAGGTGCGTTACCCGGTGCACGCAAATGCGCCAGCCAACCGTTTCCGGCTGGAGGCCTATCCGCTGGCGGCACTGGTGGGCGATGCGACGATAGATTTCATCGCCCGCGACGACGACGCCTTCCATTATGACGTGACGCTGAGCCGTAACGGCAAGCAGGAGACCCTGAAGGTTCTGGCCCCAAACCGGGTTCATACCGATGTCGTCGGTGAAACCAATGTCTCGCCAACCGGTTGGTTCCGGCCTGCCGGCAATGCTGCGGGCGAGCGGCTGGAGACGGATTACGAGCGGCTTTTCGAAGCGGCAATCAATGCAGTCGCCGACCATAGCTGGGGCGATGAAGAACCCTATTTCGAGGAACTGAACATCGTCGTCGCTCATCCTGCCGAGGACATGACCCTGCCCGTCGGCGACGAGGTCGTCAGCCTGCGCGAAGCGCTGCACGAGGATTTCTATTTCTCGCTACTGGAATTCTTCCAGAAGAAATCCGGCCGCCCGCTGGGTGACCGGGGCCTGAAACCCGGCCAGATCGTACCGGAAATCGTGAAAAGCGAAGGTGGAATCTCCGTCCACATCGAGACCCGTTCGCTCACCACCGCCTTCCTCGATGGCGGCGAGCAGCCGATCGATGAAGCCCGCGAGCCCGTCGCCGCAGGCCAGCTTGCCGCGCTGCTTGAAGAGATCGGCGGCGAGGCCTTCGATGCCCGCTCCCGCTCCGGCCGCATCCTTGCCGCCCGCTACGTGGCCGGCAGCGATGCCGCCGTGATGGTCAGCGGCGGCCAGCACCCGAACGAGACGACAGGCATCGTTGGCGCCATCCGCGCAGCCCGCAAACTCGCTGAGCGCAAGGACGCGCATTTCACCATCTCGCCGCTGGAAAACCCTGACGGTTACGCCCTGCACCAGCGGCTGCGCATCGACAATCCGCGTCATATGCACCATGCGGCGCGTTACACCGCTCTTGGCGACGACCTCGAATATCGCACGCCGGAAAATTCAGGCGCGCATCTGAACGAGAAGGAAATCCGCTTCAAGGCGCAGGAGATAAGCGGCGCCAGCCTGCATGTGAACCTGCACGGTTATCCCTCACATGAGTGGACCCGGCCTCTATCCGGTTATGTGCCGCGCAATTTTGCCATGTGGACGTTGCCGAAGGGCTTCTTCCTCATCATCCGCCACCATGCGGACTGGGAAAGCCAGGCCGAAGCCCTGCTCGACAAGGT
>Ga0308165_1000223_pt1 | contig 135159 bp, 124 predicted proteins | sample PhyWR2_FD_201032 | JGI IMG/M metagenome (GOLD analysis project Ga0308165, IMG submission 201032) | Phyllosphere microbial communities from UC Gill Tract Community Farm, Albany, California, United States - DLSLW.R2 | ecosystem: Host-associated > Plants > Phyllosphere > Unclassified | place... | reverse complement strand
TCGGCGCTTCTACTGGCTTTTCAGTCTCAGGCTCGTCACGACGTATTTTACCAATCACTATTTGTTTGGCTTCTTCTCTTACGATCTTATCTCCCTGATACTCTTTCAATAAGGCATTATACATGTCTCCCGTAAGTTTAAACATAGGGCTTTTCTCGGCAGAGAATCCCTTTTTGTTTAAAAACTCAACGGCCGTACCCATGCCTATATTAAGTTCTTTAATAGCTTTAATTAAAATGATTGGTTTGTCGTCTGACATTTAGCTCCTGTTATTGTTTTTTATTTAATACAAAAGTAGTGTTTATTTGGCAATTACACCACTTATTCAAATTCTGACTTCAAAATTTGAACCACTTCTTTAATGGTTTCCTCTTCAAGGTCGGTGCGTTTCACTAAATCTTCTACTGTAAGTGCTAGTACACTCTTAGCAGTATCGCAACCGATAGCCTTTAATTCATCAATGATCCAGCTATCAATCTCATCTGAGAATTCTTCTAAATCAACGTCCTCATCGCTTTCTTCTCCAGCTTCACGGTACACATCAATTTCATAACCGGTTAATTTACCAGCCAGTTTAATGTTGTGTCCGCCACGTCCGATTGCCAATGAAACCTGATCTGGTTTTAAGTAAACCGATGCATGTTTGGTTTCATCATCCAATTTAATAGAGGTGATTTTTGCCGGGCTTAAAGCACGGGTAATGTATAATGAAATATTATTTGTGAAATTAATCACATCAATGTTTTCGTTTTTCAACTCGCGAACGATACCGTGAATACGTGATCCTTTCATACCTACACACGCACCAACCGGATCGATGCGGTCATCATACGATTCAACAGCAACTTTAGCACGTTCTCCTGGCTCACGAACAATTTTCTTAATGGTAATTAAACCATCGAAAATTTCCGGAACTTCCTGTTCGAACAAGCGTTGTAAAAATTCTGGTGCTGTTCTTGAAATGATAATTTTCGGGTTGGCGTTGATCATTTCCACTTTAGAGATTACTGCTCTTACAGAATCACCTTTTTTGAAATAATCAGCCGGAATCTGCTCTGTTTTAGGCATTAAAAGTTCGTTACCTTCATCATCTAAAACCAAAGTCTCTTTCTTCCAAACCTGATAAACCTCACCTGTTACAATTTCGCCTACCCTGTCTTTATATTTTTTAAAGATTTCGTCTTTCTCTAATTCCAATACTTTAGAAACCAAGGTTTGGCGTGCTGCTAAAATTGCCCTGCGACCAAAACTCTCTAAGGTAATCTGTTCGATATAATCATCTCCCACTTCTAAAGTGTTATCTAATTTAGAAACTTCAGCAAGTTCAATTTCTAAATCATCATCTTCAGAAAATCCATCTTCCATTACTTTTCTCGTTCTCCAGATCTCCAAATCCCCGTTATCCGGATTTACGATAACGTCACAGTTTTCGTCTGTTCCGTATTTTTTACGCAACATGCTACGAAAAACTTCTTCCAGCACACTGATCACCGTTGGGCGATCTATATTTTTGAAATCTTTAAACTCCTGAAAAGAGTCGATCAAATTAATTGTTGTAGTACTCATTTTTTTAATTATGATTAAATCGATTGTTAAGATTACACAGATTATCCTATGCAACAAGCCAACCCTACTATTTAAAACTTACTAAAACTGTTGTTTCTATTATATCATTAAACGGAACACCTGTTTGAATTGCTACCGCCTTTTTCCCTTTTTCTTTAACAGACTCTTCAATCTGCAGGTTATTTTCTGTAACCGCTAATAGTTTTCCCTCTTTTTTTAACCCTTCTTTAAACTTAATGCTTACCGTACGGCCAATATTTTTATTGTACTGACGGATGAGTTTTAAAGGCTCGCCAACACCTGGCGAAGAAACTTCTAAATTATAAGCCTGTTCTATTGCATTTTCTTCTTCGAGATGAAAACCAACATGCCTGCTTATGGCCACACAATCCTGTATGCTAATCCCTTCGTCGCCATCAACATGAATAATTAGTTTATTGTTTGGCAACATTTTTACTTCAACCAAAAACAGTTCTGGCCGATCTGCTATTTTTTCCTCTACGAGGGCTGCAACTCTCTTTTCTACCTGCATATTTTAACCTGATTTCATAGAAAAAGGGGACACTGTCCCCTTCTCTTTTCTTCGATTACGATGCAAATGTAGTAATTTTTTACAAAAAATCAAACACCTGCACTAATTATTATGCTGATTATTACCGTTTAAGTGTTTGTCGCTGTGCTTTTAGGTTCTGTTTACCTTTCCCCATCATCAGATCGCCTGCGGTTGCAAATTTTACCCCAATATAACTTTCCACCAGATACTCTTTACCCTTAATAAAAGGCTGATCGGGACTGAATACGAGCGAATCACCTAGTATCTTGATCTTGCCGGGCACTTCCAACTCATCCTGAACACTATCCAGCTCTCCTGGTTTTATCAAAACCGAAATCACATTGAGTGTATCTGCATTAGCTTTATAGGCATTTTTAACCTGTAAGAGGCTTGCCTCATCAATATTTTTAATTACTATTGATGCACTATCGCCGGCAAACTTAATTACCGGTTTGTTGTTTGTATTCGAACATGAAAGTGCAAACATGGAAACAGCAATTAAAACCGTGTATTTTAAAAAGCATTTAAACATTTACAAAAATAAACAATTATGAGATTTATTATTGAAATCCTTTTAACAGGACTCGCGTTTTTTGTAGGCGCAAAACTGGTACCAGGAGTGAGTATTGATGGCTTCGGAAATGCCATTATCGCCTCGGTGCTGATTGCTCTTGCAAATGCAACGATCGGATTCATCCTTAGGCTATTAACTTTTCCAATTAATTTCTTAACCTTAGGGTTGGTATCATTTATCATCACCGTTTTAATGATTTTACTGGTTGATAACATGATGACCTCTTTTAACACTTCAGGTTTTATTGCTGCAGCATTTTTAGCGATTGTAGTTGCTTTAATTAAGGCGATATTTAGTGCTGTTGCCGGAGAGAAGGAATAGTTCGGTTTTCAGTTGGCGGTTTTCAATGCGAACTGCCAACTGAAAATTTATAATTGGAAACTAACGGATTACTTCTCTCGAAATCACCATTTTCTGGATCTCAGAAGTTCCTTCGTAAATCTGGGTAATTTTAGCATCACGCATTAATCGCTCCACGTGGTATTCTTTAACGAAACCGTAACCGCCATGCACCTGTACCGCTTCAATGGTTACATCCATAGCAACTTTCGAAGCAAATAACTTGGCCATAGAACCTGCCTGAGTATAGGGTAAACCCTGGTCTTTTAGCCAGGCAGCCTTATAAACCAACAACCTGGCAGCTTCAATCTGGGTGGCCATATCGGCCAGTTTAAAAGCAATAGCCTGATGCTCAGAAATGGGTTTCCCGAACGATTTACGTTCTTTGGCATATTGTGTAGCTAACTCGAAAGCACCTTGTGCGATACCTAAAGCCTGTGCCGCAATACCAATCCTGCCCCCTTCTAATGTTTTCATGGCAAATTTAAAACCAAACCCATCTTCGCCTATTCTATTTTCTTTTGGCACTTTAACATCATTAAACATCAGCGAATGTGTATCAGAGCCACGGATGCCCAGTTTATTTTCTTTTGGCCCAATGGTAAAACCCTCCATGCCTTTCTCTACAATAAAAGCGTTTATGCCTTTATGCCTTAACTCAGGATGAGTTTGTGCAATAACCAGGTAAGTTGATGCAGTACTTCCGTTGGTGATCCAGTTTTTGGTGCCATTCAATAGATAATAATCCCCTTTATCTTCTGCTGTTGTGCGTTGTGAGGTAGCATCAGATCCTGCTTCAGGCTCTGATAAACAAAAAGCACCTATTTTTTCGCCTGCAGCCAATGGCTTTAAATATTTTTCCTTTTGGGCCTCACTCCCATAGGCCTCTAATCCGTAACAAACCAAAGAGTTGTTTACCGAGACCACTACAGATGCAGAAGCATCGATTTTAGAAAGTTCTTCCATTACCAGCACATAAGAAATGGCATCGAGTCCGCTTCCATTATATTTTTCACTCACCATCATTCCCAGGAAACCAAGTTCTCCGAGTTTTTTTACCTGTTCGGCCGGAAATTTCTGATGTTCGTCTCTTTCAATCACGCCAGGCTTTAATTCTTGCTGCGCGAAATCGCGGGCAGCCTGCTGAATCATTAATTGCTCTTCACTTAATTCAAAATGCATAACATTTATGTATAAAAGGTTAGTAAATCAAATGTAGCATTTCCAATCGAAATTACTATGGCTGCATAGTAATTTATTTTCATTTTATTTTACCTTGTTGCAAAAGCTTTGCTTTGTTAACCAAAAGTAGTTGCAGAATTTAGGCTACCTAAACCCGGCAGTAGTGGCAGCTCCAGATCCTTCATCTGGACTATAACGGATGACGGGACAGGAATCGACCTATAAGTTACTTCGCTGCTTTCCTAAACAAATATTTAATTGTTATTTTTTTTGGAAAGCAATAGCAGCAATACTTCGGCTTGGATAGCCCTGCCCTTTGCTTAATCCAGATGGAAGGATCCGGATAACGCTGCCGGTCAGGTTTATTTAACTAAAGAAAGTGTACTATGGACAACCAAAAAGATATAGCGGACAGCTTGTTAAAACGCCCACAGAAGAATTATTTAATTTCTTTCTTAGTCAAGATCAAGAACAAACTTAAACTCCCTAAAACCAGAATCAGCAAAACCTGCGAAGAATGGATAATAGTTGAGTAGGCCAGGCCATCTTTAAAAGATATGCCATACAAAACCAGTGACTGGGCAACCATCCAATGAAAAACACCTATGCCACCCTGAACAGGGGCTGCCATAGCGAAACCAGAAAAAACAATTGCTGTAAATGCAGCATTAAAATGTAATCCGGAAGTAGCTTGAATGGAAGAAAAAGCAAAATACATGGAAAGTGAGTAGAAAAGCCAAATGCCCAGGGTATAGGTTAAGAACAAACCTTTTTGTTTTAGCTTGCTGTAAGAACCAAATCCTTGTCGCAGGTTTACAAAAATGCGCAAGAATTTTTTACTGAATTTTTGACGGAGAAAATATATCGCAATAGCAATGAGCAGCAGTATAAGAACAGCTGCGCCAACTAACCATAAATAATTAACAGCACTTAATTTTTTAATGAGATTTAGATATATGGTTTGATAAAGAAAATCGGCTACAATATCATACTGAAAAATAAGCATGGCCAAACTGGTAAGAAAAAGTACCAGTACATCAAACAGCCGTTCGGTAATTACCGTACCTATGGAAGCAAACATGGGTACCTTTTCGGCTTTATGTATAACGGAACAGCGACCAATCTCTCCGAAGCGTGGCAAAGCAAGATTGGCCAAATAGCCGATCATTACCGCGTGGTAAGCGTTCCAGAAACTTACCTGGTAATGGATAGACTGATAGAGCATCTGCCAGCGCAGAGCCCGTAACACATGCGCAATTAAAACAGCAATGGCAGAAATTACCACCCAAAAGTAATTGGCGGTTTTAATTTCCTGCCAAATCTTTTCTAAATCCTGACCTCTAAACGCTAAATAAAGCACCCCTATTCCGATTAAAAACAGGATGATGTACTTTGGCGCTGTTTTGAGATCGAATATCACAAGGTTATTTTAGCAAATGATTGTTATCGTCAGGAAAAACCAGTATTGGATTATATTTTTTGGCATCTTCTATTGGCAATGAGCCGTATGACATGATAATGAGGATATCACCTAATTGCGCCAAACGAGCCGTAGCACCGTTTAAACAAATGGTTCCGGTTCCGCGTTCGCCTTTAATTACATAGGTTTCGAAACGCGCACCATTATTATTATTTACAATCTGCACCTTCTCATTAGCGATAATGTTAGCTGCATCCATTAAATCCTCATCTATCGTAATACTGCCTACATAGTTTAATTCGGCTTGTGTTACCCTAACACGGTGTATTTTCGATTTTAATATTGTGATAACCATTTTGCAAAGTTAGTAATCAGTTTGGAGTTTCACTAACGGAAGATGTAAGTGAGATGTAATATGGAAAATGGATGATGGAAAAGGCCAATAGCCAACTACATCATCCATCTTACCTCTCCCATTTTCCATCACTTTATAATCATATTATCGATCAATCTCGTTGAGCCTACCTTTGCAGCAACGAGCGCGACAAGATTATTTTCCTCTTTCGATTTAGCGGGTTCAAGCGTATCGCTATTGGCTATGGTAAAATAATCAAGTTCAACGTCATGAATATTATGGTAAAATGCTTTGGCCTTATCTTCTAATTCTAACAGTGAATATTCATTAAAATGATCGATCACGAATTGCAGAGATTTACTAAGTACCAGTGAATGCTTGCGATCGCTGGCTGATAAATGAATATTGCGGCTACTCATGGCCAGGCCATCATCTTCTCTAATTATCGGACAGGTAATAATGGTAATAGGCAACTTAAAATAAGCCAGCATATTCTTGATCATCAGTACCTGTTGAAAATCTTTTTGCCCGAACATGGCCACATCAGGCTCAACGGCATCGAACAGTTTTTTTACAATCTGTGTTACCCCTTGATAATGGCCTTTCCTAAATTCACCTTCCAGTAAAAATTCGGCATTGCCTAAATCAATATGCCAGGCTTCATCTGCTCCTGCCGGATACATTTCCTCCACATCGGGCATAAACACGCCATTACAGCCTGCATCTTCGAGCATCGCTAAATCGTGCTCAATGGGACGGGGATATTTCTCTAGATCTTTTGGATCGGTAAACTGCGTTGGGTTTACGAAAATGCTGCAGATAATGATATCGGCATTTTGCTGGGCCAGTTTTATCAAAGATATATGGCCATTGTGCAGGGCACCCATAGTAGGCACTAATGCTATTTTTTTAGCTGATGCTTTTAAAGGTTTTAAAAAAGCCTTAAGCGCTGCTTTGGTTTTAAATATTTCCAATTTGGACAATCTAAATTAAAGCCGTAAAGGTGTAAATTAATCTAAACGAAACCAAACAAATGCTTGCTATATTGATAAATAGTATTATTATGCTTACCTTTGCAGCTCATTATCTTTTATTTAACTTAATATTTTCTTAGAATATGGAGATGGCAAAAACGAAGCTGCTGATTGTTACACACGAGATGTCGCCTTTCCTCGAGCTTACTAAAATTTCTGAAATTACGCGCCAATTACCACAGGCTATGCAAGAAAAAGGATTCGAAATCCGCATCTTGATGCCAAAATTCGGTAACATCAACGAAAGAAGAAATCGTTTACACGAAGTAATACGCTTGTCGGGAATGAACATCATTATTGATGACAACGATAACCCTTTAATCATTAAAGTAGCCTCCATCCCAGCTGCACGCATGCAGGTTTATTTCTTAGACAATGAAGAATATTTCCAACGCAAACAAGTATTTAGAGATGCCAGCGGAAAATTCTTTGATGACAACGATGAACGTACAATTTTCTTTTGCAAAGGTGCATTGGAAACGGTTAAAAAATTAGGTTGGGCACCGGATATCGTTCACTGCCACGGCTGGATGAGTGCATTGGTTCCTGCTTATATCAAAACTACTTATAAAAACGATCCTACTTTTAAAAATTCTAAAGTAGTGTATTCTATTTATGAGGATGGCTTTACAGAAAAGTTAAATGCTAATTTCGCGACTAAAGCGGTAATGGCCAATATGACTGAGGATGACACTAAAGCATTTTTACCATCTGATTGCGACAGCATGCACATCGGCGCTATAACTCACTCAGACGCAGTGGTTTTAGCAGATGAAAACTTAAGCAAAGATGTGTTAAAATTTGTTAAAGATTCCAATAAACCAACATTAGCTTTTAACTTAACCGAGAATTTTGAAAACTTCTATACTTTTTATGAAGAAATTTCAAATGATGAATTGGTTTCAGTAGCTTAATCAGGTATTATTATTTAAAATATGAAATTTACAAAACAAGACTTATTAACCCTGTTGATAGGTCTTTTTCTTTTTGCATCGTGTAAAAACCCAGATGGTGTTGGTTTAGATGTTGATCCAAATGCTGCCATTACCGGAACCCTGGTAGTATCTCCTGTAACCACGCAATTGGTCGAGGAAACTGCGGCAAACACCTTAGGCTTAAACCGCTATCCACTAGGTTACATGACTGATCCTGTTTTTGGCAAAACAGAAGCTGGTATAGCCATGACCGTCTATCCTGTCGTTAACACAGATTTCGGAACCGCACCTCAGCTTGATTCGGCCGTTTTAGTATTAAAGTTCGATGAATCCAGCACGTTAACCAAATTTTATGGCGATACCACCAATTCTAAATACAGTATAGATGTATTTCAACTGGCCAATAAGGTAACCACTTATAAAAGTTCAGATGTTCAATCCATCAACAATACTTTATTGGGGAATTTTACCGGCAAACTGGCACCGAATACTAAAACTAAGGTATTTGATGTTATAGCAGGCAAAGACACACTAAAAACGGTTCCGGCACAGATCAGAATTCCTTTAAATAAAGCATTTATCCAAAACGCCATACTCAATCAGGGTACGGCAGGAACCGCAACTGACACTAAGTTTATAGAATCATTTAAAGGTTTGTATGCCCAAATCAATAAAACATCTTCTACAGGCGTTGGCGGTATTGCATTCTTTAACTTTTCAGGAACTGACTCTTACCTGCAACTGGTTTGGAAAAAAACAAACGCTTCAAGTGGCGTAGATACCACAAGTGTAAATTTCCCTATCGGAAAGCTGGTTCAAAACTCTAGCGGAGGCTCTTCAATTTCAGGAGTAGCAGCCAATATTAAACATGATTATGCGGGCACTCCTGTACAGGAGCAGATTTCAAATCCGAATCCTTCAGCTTCATACAATGTAACTTATTTACAGGGTTTAGCTGGTGTAAAAACCAAGTTAACGTTCCCGGAACTAACAGGTTTTACCAGCACTTACGGAAAAGCAATTATCAATAAGGCAGAGTTAGTTGTAGAGATTGGTGAGAATGCGCCGGCATACCCTTTTAATGCTGCTCAACGACTTTCTTTATATCGTTGGGATATTGCACACCAGCCTGCAGACCTACCTGATTTTACAACATTTTCTGGCAGCGCTTCTGGCGGGGCAGCACTTTTTGGTGGTTATTTCGATTCGTTAAAGAAACGTTATATTTTTGTTGTAACCAGTTACGTTCAGAGCCTGATTGATAAAAACATGGAAGATTACGGCACATTCCTGGCCCCTACATCTTATACCGATTTCCAGAGAGTTCCTAGTGCTACTTCTGCTGAAAGATCGATTATAGGCGCCAGCAATGCAACTGCAAATAAGATAAAACTGAATATTTATTACACTAAAATTAATTAATCTTTTTAGTGTAATCGCAAAAACTCCTGCCAGCAAAACTGGCAGGAGTTTTTTTATATCCTTATTTTAAGGCAAAGAAATATAAGCGCATAAAAAAAGCTAACTGATGAGCGCTAGCTTTTTTATATATTTTTAGCTTATAATTAAAACGGAAGATCTCCATTTTCATCTGACGGGCCGATTGTAAATTCATCATCAATTTTAGTTTCAGTGTTTTGATGGATTGGCGTTGTCGGACTTTGCTCAAAATCGCTTTTCCTGCCTAACATCGTAAAGTTTTCGGCTACAATTTCTGTTACATATTTTTTAACCTTTTCTTTATCTTCAAAGGATCTTGTTCTTAACTTGCCTTCAATATAAACCAACTTGCCTTTCTGAAGGTATTTGGAAGCAACTTCTGCTAAGCCTCGCCATAATACAATATTGTGCCATTCTGTTTGTTCTACCCGCTTACCGTCTTTGTTGTATGTTTCCGAGGTAGCTAATGGAAAACTGGCTACGGTTACGCCACCATCTAAATGTCGCACTTCAGGGTCTTTGCCTAAATGGCCTACTAAAATAACTTTGTTAATCCCAGACATAAATATTTTTGGTTAGTTGTTTCGTTTTCTAAATGCGCACCGAATAAGATGGTTAGTTACTCCATTTTGTCCTTATAAAAATATTCCTGAACAAAATCATGGATTACTTTTGGCTGCGGTAACTCATCTAATTTACTTAAAGAAACCCAATTAAGTTCCTTTTGTTTATTAAAGTTAAATATATAATTTTTTAATGCAAAAAATTGTATATGGATTATTTGGTGTGTTAACAGGTGCTTTTTTGCGCTGATCAACATAAAATCTACACTGCTGCCAAAGGTATTTCTGACCATATCAGCGAAAAAGCTGCCATCTGCATCTTCAGGTATAAGCGTTTCTATACTTGGAAAATCGTATAAATGCTGCCAGACATCACCAGCCTGCCGTTCTCTTACCAATACCTGTTCTCCATCAAAACAAACAAAATAATTGATATAACGGTGCTTTTGCGCCGCCTTTTTTAACTTAACAGGAAGCTCATTTACCATTTTATGGTTAAAGGCATAACAGGTTTGGTTAAGCGGACAAATGCCACAATTTGGCGATTTAGGCTTGCACTGCATGGCCCCAAATTCCATTATCGCCTGATTGTAAAGGGCAGGATCATCTTGATAAAGCAGTTCATTTGCCAAAGTAAAAAACTCCTTTTTCCCTGCCGGAGAATTGATTGCGGTAGCAATGCCATAATACCTGGAAAGCACCCGGAATACATTTCCATCTACCACCGCACGTGCCTCTCCGGATGAAAAAGAGGAGATTGCCGCAGCCGTATATTCGCCAATTCCCTTTAATTTTATCAGTTCATCATGCAGATTTGGGAAGATTCCATGGTAATCTTTAACCACAGTTTGAGCAGTTGCATGCATATTTCTTCCCCTCGAATAGTAGCCCAAACCCTGCCAAAGCTTCAAAACTTTTGCTTCGGTAGCATTGGCAAAATCATTAACAGTAGGAAAATTCTCTAAAAATTTATTGAAATAAGGAAGGCCCTGCTCTACCCTTGTTTGTTGTAATATAACCTCTGATAACCAGATGGTATAAGCATCATTGGTATGCCTCCAGGGCAGATCTCTCTTGTTAAGCAGATACCAATTGATGAGTTCATTTTGAAATGTCATTAGTGCAAATTACGGTCTATTTATCCGATTAAAAAAAAACTTGCAATAGCCTGATAAGTCTAGTGATAAAAAAATCATCTTTTATTTCCCTATCTCATTAAAAAGCAATACTTTTGCAACCCCAAAACAGTAGTAATATTAAAACATAATATATAATAAATAATAAAATATGACTAAGGCAGATATTATTTCAGAAATATCAACAAAAACCGGAATTGAGAAGGTTGATGTACAGGAAACAGTTGAGGCATTTTTCAAGGTTATCAAAACCAGCATGATTGGCGGTGAAAATGTATACGTTAGAGGCTTCGGGAGCTTTGTTGTTAAAAAGAGAGCGCAAAAAACTGCGAGAAATATCTCAAAAAACACTGCAATAATTATCCCTGAACACTTTGTTCCTAGCTTTAAACCAGCAAAAGTATTTGTTGATAAAGTTAAAAGTAATTCAAAAAAAATTAACGTAGAAGCCTAAGTCTTATATATATGAATAGCAACATCAGATCAAAACAAACCATTGTTATTGGAGCGATTGTATTGCTTGTTGCATTCTTATTTACAAGAGACATTAAGGGTTTAGTTAAACCAACTGAAGAAAATGGAAAAATGCCTTCAAGTGGCCCAATGGCCGGAGCAGCTTCTCCATCTACAGCATCGGTATTAAACCTCGAAACTTCGTCTACTGCTGCAAAAAATGTAATCAATAAAAATCTGGCTACAGATATTACAGCTTTAGAAAACAGCTACAAAGGCGCAAATGGCGCAGAAAAGATCGAACTTGCCAAACAACTGGCTCAGAAATGGGACGATGTTGAACAAATTACTCCATCTGCTTTATATTTAGAAGTTGTTGCCGAAGGCGAACCATCAACAAAATCGTGGTTAGCGGCCGGTAATCAATTTATAAAAGCTTTTGAAAGCACACAAGATAGCATAGCGCAGCCTGCTTTATTGCAGAAAGCCAATGCATCTTATAAAAATGCATTAGAGAAAGACTCTACAAACATTGAAGCTAAAACAGGCTTAGGTGTAACGATAGTAAACGGCCTAGGCGCACCAATGCAAGGTATTGCAATGTTGCTGCAGGTTGTGGCTAAAGATCCTAAAAATGTAAAAGCGAATATGAATTTAGGATTGTTCTCTATAAAATCAGGTCAGTTTGATAAAGCAATTCCTCGTTTTAACACCGTAATTGCTATAGCTCCAACCCCTGAAGCCTATTTTTATTTAGGAACAGCTTTAGAAAATTTAGGCAGAAATAAAGAAGCAGTAAATGCTTACCTATCAAGCAAAAAATTAGCGGCTAACCCAACCTTAGCATCATTCATTGATAAGAAGGTAGCTGAACTAAAGAATAAAAATTAATTAACAGATTAATAAAAACATTTAAAACTTAAAACTATGCCAAGCGGTAAAAAAAGAAAGAGACATAAAATGGCTACCCACAAACGTAAAAAACGTTTAAGAAAAAACAGACATAAGAAAAAATAGTTTCTTATTTTGATTAAGCCAATTAAACCTCATAGTAAACACTATGAGGTTTAAACAATTTATATGATTTTTTTATTGTATATCTTCTGGCTATATCACTGTTTTTATTTACTATCCATTTGTTAATAGGCGAAAGCCTTAAATCTGTAGCTGTTGGTAAAAGAATTAATTATCAATTCGACTCCTGCCGGAGTTACCATAGCGTTGATTGAAGACAAACAACTTGTTGAGCTTCACAAAGAACAAATCAATATTAACTACGCTGTAGGCGATATTTATTTAGGCCGCATTAAAAAAATTATGCCTGGCCTGAATGCTGCTTTCGTGGATGTTGGTTATGAAAAAGATGCTTTTTTGCATTACTTTGATTTGGGCCCTCAGGTGCAATCTTTAATTAAGCTAACGAAGATCAAGCGTAATGGCTCGGTTACAGGCACATTATTAGACAATTTAAAGCTGGAAGCCGATATTAATAAGGCAGGCAAAATTTCTGATGTGCTCAGTAAAAACATGCTCCTACCTGTACAAATTGCCAAAGAGCCAATTTCTACAAAAGGTCCGCGTTTAAGTTCCGACATTTCGATTGCCGGCAGGTATGTGGTACTGGTGCCCTTCTCCAATACCATATCTGTATCAAAAAAAATTAAAAGTAATACCGAACGTAATCGTTTAAAGAAGATTATTGAAAGTATTAAACCTCAAAATTTTGGGGTCATAATCAGAACCGTTTCTGAAGGCAGAGGGGTTGCCGAAATGCAAAAAGATCTTTTAGATTTAATTGCTAAATGGGAAAATTTCATTAAAAAATTGCCTTCTACCGAACCTTCTAAAAGAGTTTGGGGAGAAATGGACAGATCATCGACGTTAATTCGTGATATTCTGAACCCTGATTTTACAAACGTTTACGTAAGTACACCAGAGCTGTACGATGATATCCGTTCTTATGTTCACGATATTTCTCCTGAAATGGAGAAAATCGTTAAACTGTACAAACAGAAAGAACCCATCTTCGATCATTTCGGTGTAGAAAAGCAGATTAAAAATGCTTTCGGAAAAACAGTAAACTTACCAGGTGGTGCTTACCTTGTTATTGAGCACACTGAAGCACTACACGTAATAGACGTGAACAGTGGAAACCGTACTGCCAGTAAAGAAAATCAGGAAGAGAATGCTTTACAGGTAAACAAAGAGGCGGCTAAAGAAATTGCCCGTCAACTGCGCTTGCGCGATATGGGCGGTATTGTGGTAATCGATTTTATCGATATGCACAAACCAACAAACCGTAAAATACTATTCGATTATTTGCGTGAGCTGATGTTATTGGATAGAGCCAAACACACTATTTTGCCTCCAAGCAAATTTGGTTTGGTACAAATTACCAGACAACGTGTTCGTCCGGAAATGAATATTGTTACAGTAGAAAAATGCCCGGCCTGCGATGGGACCGGAGAAATTAAAGCGAGTATCGTTTTAATGGATGATATTGAAAACAACCTTAATTATATTTTAAGAGAGCAAAATGAAAAAGGTGTTACACTTTGCGTACACCCATACATTGAAGCTTATATTACAAAAGGCATTTTCAACCTTCAACGCCGCTGGTTCTTTAAATATGGCCAGTGGATTAAAGTTAAAGCGCAGTCATCGTATCATTTAACTGAGTTTCACTTTATCTCTGCTAAAGACGAAGAGATTAAATTATAACTTAAAAAACATTTAACTGAAAGCCTGGATTTTAATCCGGGCTTTTTTGTTTAAGTAAATTTAAACCTGAAATATTAATTAAGCGCCTCACTAAGTTACGCTCAGATGAATTAGGTAGTCAATTTTTTTTCTGGAAAACAACTGCCCAGTGCGTTTTGGTCACTTAGCCCTGCTATCCCTCCAAGTCCTCACTCATTCTTCGCTCCGGGCTTTCCGTTCTATCAGGTTTATCAACAAAGGTTCTTCATTTCATAGTGATGTTTCAAACCTCGCAGGTTTTTGAAAACCTGCGAGGTTTAACCTATAACGCGATTAGGGCAAAAGATTAATTGTTCAAAAAAATAAAACCACTTTCAATCCTGAAAGGTTAAATTCGTAATCTAAAATTTTAATCAATTGGCAAAATCAAAAAGTGCATTTTTCTGTCAGAGCTGTGGCTACGAATCGGCAAAATGGTTGGGTAAATGTCCGTCATGCAACCAATGGAATACCTTCGTAGAAGAAATTGTAGAAAAAAACTCAGCATCTGTTCCAACCTGGAAAAGCGATACAGCAAGCCGTAAGCTAAGCAAGCCAAGCAAGGTAGACGAGATACAATCATCAACAGAACGCAGAATATTAACTGGCGATAAAGAATTAGATCGCGTATTGGGTGGTGGATTGGTAGAAGGATCGCTGGTATTGATCGGTGGTGAACCGGGCATCGGTAAATCGACCCTGATGTTACAATTGGCTTTAAATTTAAAAGGAAAAAAGTTATTATATATTTCGGGAGAAGAAAGCGAGCAGCAGATTAAAATGCGGGCAGAACGGATCCAGGAAAGCCCATCATCTAACTGTTACATCCTGACAGAAACTTCAACACAGAATATATTTAAACAGATCGAAATTCTGGAACCTGAAATTTTGGTTGTAGATTCTATCCAGACTTTGCACTCCGCTCATATCGATTCAACCCCAGGCAGCGTATCGCAGGTAAGAGAATGTACAGCCGAATTATTACGTTTTGCAAAAGAAACCGGTGTACCAGTTTTCCTTATTGGCCACATCACTAAAGATGGCGCCATTGCAGGACCTAAAATACTCGAACACATGGTTGATACGGTTCTCCAGTTTGAGGGCGACAGGCATCATGTTTACCGCATTTTACGCTCAATTAAGAATCGCTTTGGAGCTGCTGCAGAATTGGGCATCTACGAGATGCAGGGAAGCGGTTTAAGAGAAGTCTCCAATCCTTCTGAGATTTTGTTGTCGCAACGTGACGAGGAGCTGAGCGGAATAGCTATAGCCGCAACCCTGGAAGGCGCCAGGCCGATGTTAATTGAAACACAGGCCCTGGTAAGTTCAGCAGCCTACGGAACCCCTCAACGCTCTGCAACAGGTTTCGATACCAAAAGAATGAATATGCTCCTGGCTGTTTTAGAAAAACGCTGTGGCTTTAGGTTAAGTACACAAGACGTTTTCTTAAATATTGCTGGGGGGATTAGAGTAGAAGACCCTGCAATTGATCTGGCTGTTTTAATTGCTATTATATCATCGCATCAGGACATTGCCGTTTCTTCCAAAAATTGTTTCGCTGCGGAAGTAGGTTTATCAGGAGAAATAAGAGCGGTGAACAGAATTGAACAACGCATTGCTGAAGCAGATAAATTGGGTTTCGAAACTATTTATATCTCTAAATACAATTTAAAAGGTATTGCTATAGAAAAATACAACCTTGAGATTAAAGCTGTAAGTAAAATAGAAGAAGTGTTCAGCCTTGTTTTTGGGTAAATAAGAAGTGGGGAAATAACTCAACAACGTTACTCATAAAGAAGACAATATTCTACATTTCTACAATTTTATCTGTTATCAATAAAACTATTACATAAAATATAAACCACTGAATACAAGATAATTAAATACAACTAATACGAATATTTATGTTTTGGTTTCTGGTTTGCCTATAAAGTTAGATGTATATCATAGCATTTGATCTACACAATTATAGGGATGATTTTCCTCGTTAACGGATGTTAACGAGGTTTTTTGTTTTCAGTATTTAGAAAAATTTTAAATAATTTTGATTTGATCATAACCGGATAATTATAAATTCATGAAAAAAATCATTCTAAGCTTGAGTTTTTGTCTATTGACGGCACTCTCATTTGCTCAAACCGCATACACAGGTCAAAAATTTGGAGAAGAAGTTAAACCAGGTGATGTAAAACCAGCTGCCAAGATGGAAGCTGCAATGGGTGACAAAAAAACTGTCGACATGAAAATTGAAGGCAAAGTAGTGGATGTATGTAAGAAAAAAGGCTGTTGGATGACATTAGAAATGCCTAACGGTGATCCAATGCGGGTAACTTTTAAAGATTATGCTTTTTTTATGCCTATGGATATTGTTGGCAAAAAAGTAGTTTTGGATGGCTTAGCGAAGAAACAAACCATCTCTGTAGAAACTTTACGTCATTATGCCGAAGACGCTAAAAAATCTCCTGAAGAAGTAGCTAAAATTACCGATCCTAAAAAGGAACTGGCTTTTGAAGCTAAAGGGGTGGTGATTTTGGATAAATAACAAGAAGTAAGAGGAGAAGAAGTCCAGAGGTCGGAAGTCTAAAGAGCTAAATTTTACTAAATAAATTACCAATAATAATATCCTATAGGAAAGTCGTCATCTCTACTTAAGCGTAGCGAAATGGAGAGATCTATAATAGATTTCTCGACTGCGTTACACTCCGCTCGAAATGACGACATTCTAAACAAAAAATAACCACGATGCAGATTCTGTATCGGGATTTATGTTTTATGGTTTTCGGGTTATAAAACCCAGTTCCAACCAAATTCATCGGGTGCTAAACCATAACGAATGTCGTTCAGTTTTTTAGCAATGCCATTAGAAATATGTCTGGTTGATGGATCGGTCAATTTATAGATCTGACCATTATAACCCATTTCGCCTACATGCGTTACTGTAGCTGCAGTTCCTGCTGCAAAAGCTTCGGTTAAGCTTCCGTTTTCAACTCCTTCAATTACTTCTTTAACAGAAACCCTACGTTCTTCAACTTCTACTCCTGCATCTTTAGCCAGTTTAATAATGGTATCACGCGTTACACCATCCAAAACAGTACTGCGTACTGACGGCGTAATTAGTTTACCATTAATTACAAAAAGTAAGTTCGCTGTTCCGGCTTCTTCGATAAATTCATGGGTTACTGAATCTGTCCAGATCAATTGATCGTAGCCTTCTTTTTTAGCTTGTTCGAAAGGATATAACGAACGTGCATAATTTCCAGCAGTTTTGGCAAAGCCAACACCGCCTTCATCCGCACGTGTAAATTCAGTTTCAATTTTAACCTTTAATGCACTGCTATAATATGGACCTGTTGGCGTGGTTAACAAAGCAAATTTATAGGTATCAGACGCTTTAACACCTAAATAAGGATCCATTGCGAACATTACCGGACGGATATACAAAGCGTAATCTTCCTGATCAGGCACCCATTTCTCATCAACATTGATTAATGCAGCCAAACCTTGCATAAAAATTTCTTCAGGAATACCTGGCATCGACATTCTTGCAGCTGATTTGTTAAAACGCTCGAAGTTTTTATCAGCACGGAACACACTAATCTTTCCATCTGGTTGGCGATAGGCTTTTAATCCTTCAAAAATCGCCTGTCCATAATGAAGCGCAGAGATTGCAGGACTCATTGGAATCGGGCCATAAGGAAGAATCTGTAAATTTTTCCATTCGCCATCTTCATAGTCGGCAGTAAACATGTGATCGGTAAAAACCTTACCGAACGGTAATTGTGAAAAATCAGTAACAGTCAAACGTGTTTGATCTGCCTTTATGATTTTTATATCTAATGTCTCGGTCATTGTATTTGAATTTTGAATGGGTGAACGATCGAATGATTGAGTGTTTACACCCTCATCTCTAATTCAATAATTCCCTCGTTCTGTCATTAACTATTTTGCGCAAATTAAGAAAAAACAGGCTTTTTTAATAGCTTTTTGCAATATTAATCTTTGTTTTTGAGTGTTTTAAGTACACTAAGCACCCAGCCTTTACCCCACTCTTCCATTTGCTCATCTGTCCATAGAAATGGGTAAAAGATTCTTTTTTGAAAACGCGGAGGCAGATACTTTTGCCAGTTGGTTCCACCTGTTGCCGCAATATCAACAGGATCTTTCTCCAGATAACGTACAGCCGATTTGTAATGAGATAAAGGCCATTCTACATTGACATACAGATCCAGCTTACGTAGTTCTTCGGCAAGAGCAGAAACATCGGCTCCATTGGCTTGTAATTGATGGTACAAAGCTGAGAAATTGGTTAAAGTACGGTCTTTTGCCAGTTGTAGAAACTGAGCTGCATACTTTTTAATAAATTGCTTTAAGGTTAAGGTTTGCTTACCCGAAGCCAGTTCTGTTGCACCAAATTTCCAGTAAATATTTTCGAATTGCTCTTCTATTGTTGCGGTACTTAATTCTTTGCGTTTGCTTTTATCTACCAGTCGGATAAAATCCGTAGCGCAGATCTCAATCATCCGGTACTGGCCTGACTGGAATCCGCTAGCAGGCAATAACGACATGCGGAATTTCAAAAACTGTTCTTTTTCCATACCGTCAACCATCACTTCAAAAGAAGTTGTTAAGGCGTTGAAATAAGCATTGATCCGTTTAACACGTGCAGTAAAAAAATCGACAGTTAAATTTTCATGCTCCGCAATCTGTCTGCATTCGTGCAGTGCAAGCTTAAAATAAAGTTCGGTAATCTGGTGGTACATGATGAAAATCTCTTCATCAGGTATTGGTGTTTTAGGGCTCTGCAAGCTCAGCAAAGTATCCAAATGGATGTAATCCCAATAGGTTAAGAAATCGGCATATAATAGTCCATCGAGGTATGATGCCATATCTTGCCCCATTGCCGTATATTTTTCCTGTAGTTGGTGTAGTTTGTCTTTTATTTCGGGTGTAAAATCCATGGTTTAAAGTTAGCTGCACAAAGGTGATAAAGATTTTGCAACAAATAACTAAATTTTATACATTTGGAACAATGGCGATGGGGTGCCGCCAAAACCGCCCAAACAGGCTGATGACTCCTACGATTTTATTTAAAATTGAATACAAATGCCTGTTAAAAAACTAACAGAAGGATTTCTTCTGTCTATCAAACACTTTATTAAACTCGATTTCGGATTAATCTTAATGAGCACTTTAAAGTGGCTATTGATTTCTGCAATATTGGGTGGAATTATCGGCTCTGCCTCTGCCCTGTTTTTAGAAACTTTAAATTGGGCAACCGATTATCGAGAGCAACACCTCTGGATTATTGCTTTTTTACCAATCGCTGGTATAATCATTGGTTTGGCTTATCATTATTGGGGGGCAAAGGTTGTTAAAGGAAACAATCTATTGATCGAGGAATTACAATCTCCTAAGAATGTGATTCCTTTGATTATGGCACCGCTCATTTTTGCGGGTACAATCATAACCCATTTATTTGGCGGATCGGCTGGAAGAGAGGGCACAGCGGTGCAAATCGGAGGAGCCTTTGCTGACCAGTTTACGAAACTTTTTAAACTTAAAGCCAGAGATCGAAAAGTGATCCTCATTTGCGGGATCAGTGCTGGTTTTGCATCTGTTTTTGGAACACCATTGGCAGGCGCCGTATTCGGATTGGAGGTTTTTGTGATTGGAAGTTTAACGTATAGTGCAATTCTTCCTTCCTTTATAACGGCAATTATTGCCGATTACGCCTGCAAAGCCTGGGGAGTTGGCCATACCCATTATTCTATAACTGCTGTACCAGAAGTAGATTCAATAAACCTATTGTTATCTTTAGGTGTAGGAATTTTATTTGGTCTTACGGCGAGAAGTTTCTCTGCGTTAAACCACGGACTATCCAACCTTTTTGCTAAAATTAAATATCCACCATTACGCCCATTTATTGGCGGAATTATTTTAGTCGCCATTATTTATCTGATTGGAAATACAAGATACATAGGACTGGGCATTCCGGTTATTTCAGAATCATTTATGCAGCAAGAAGCATATTATACCTTTGCAATTAAATTATTTTTGACTGCATTTACCTTGAGTGCCGGATTTAAGGGAGGCGAAGTTACTCCACTCTTTTTCATTGGCGCCACATTAGGCAGCTTTTTGAGTTTCTTTATCCCTTTACCGGTTAGCCTGCTGGCAGGCATGGGTTTTGTCGCTGTTTTTGCAGGGGCAGCTAATACACCTCTGGCTTGCATTTTTATGGGCATAGAGTTATTTGGTACATCATCAGGAATTTACATTGCCCTAGCCTGTGTTACTGCCTATTTATTTTCTGGCCATACGGGGATTTATCGCTCGCAAACGATAGGCGCACCTAAACATTTGTTATTGAAGAGGCATCAGTTTTTGAGGTAGGCAGTTATGCTAAGCGCTTGGCGTTTAGCGCACAGGGCTCAAACGCAGAGAAAATCAGTATTCTTTTTGTCATTCTGAACGCAGTGAAGAATCTGTTACTCATGTAGCACTAAACGACGATGCTTTATGAAGACTCATAGAAGAAACGCAGAGATTCTTCGTTGCACTCAGAATGACAGAACCCTATATAAAATTCATCCTCCCGATTGGAACGCAGTCCCGAATTTTCGGAAAAGAGATCTATCTGGACAGATTTCTCGACTTCGTTGCACTCCGCTCGAAATGACGATAACTCGAGAGATTTGCGCATGGATTAATTGCTGTCATTTATATTAATCTTATACAATAATTTATCCCTCAGAATAACATCTTCGAATAGAAAAGGTCGTCATCTCGGCTGGAACGCAGTGGAATGGAGAGATCTATCTGGACAGATCTCTCAACTTCGATGCACTCCGCTCGAAATGAGGATATTTAGGTTATTCCGTCATCCGTCTTACATTTTACATCTAGTACAGCACCCTAAATTTTATCGTCTGCTCGATTTTTTTAAGTGATTTAAACAATTGTTTATCATACTGTGCATTGATATCGGTAATGGCATAGCCAATCTCAGGATTGGTCATTAAAAACTGGCTCACAATATTGATGTCGTGTTTGGCAAAAACAGTATTGATTTTCGCCATAATACCCGGAACGTTTTTGTGAATATGGATTAAGCGGTGCGATTTCTCAATTTTCGGCAATTGTAAATTAGGGAAATTGCTGCTCAGATAAGTTGCTCCGGTATTCATAAAATCGGCTACCCTTTTCGGAATAAAATCGATGTTGCGCGGATTATTTTTCGGATCATCGAAAACCACAATACCTTGTGTTGTACATAAACCAAGGTCTATTTTATTTTTTGCATTACCTAAATATCCAATAGTTTTAAGTTTAGCGGCATTTTTTAACTGTTCTCTATCTATTTTCTCACCATCGGCTAGCAGGATAATCCCCACATCTTTTACATACTTGTCTTCGAAAGAGGTTTTATGGCGAATAGATAAACCGTCATTTTTAAGAATTGTTACGGTTAACGGGTCAACATCTCCAATTACCAAACAAAGAATTCTGTTTTTTGGATAAGAAATTGCACGCGGCAGATCATTTACATACAAAAACTCATCGAAGCTTGGTGTTACATGGTCTGCTTTGGAAACAATGCTTTCGCGGGCAATATTCTCTGTAAATGCAAAAAATTTATTGATGATCCCGCTTTCGCGCAACTGGAAATCAGAATAGCCATCACCTATACCAAATAACTCTCCTTCGAGTTTTAGATGCTGAAGTAATTTTACTTTACCACCTTCTTCACTTAAAGGATTGGCATGGTCGTAATCTATAATTTTGCCATCTCCTGTGGTTACAAAGGTATTGGCATAAATATTTTCCTTTTTAATGTGGTACTGGCTTACTACAGGTGTAATAAATTCCTTAAACCCTCCGGATACAATCAGTACCTCATCGGCATGTTTCTTAAAAAACTCGGCATTCCGCGAAAAGGAAGTAGATACTTTCTTTTTTAAATGTTTAATGAGTTGTTTTAAATGATCTTCATTGGCTTCAAGCAGCTTAACACGTTGTGCTAAACTTTCGGAGAAGGAAAGTTTTCCTTCCATGGCAAAATTGGTATAATCTTCAATCTTCTGGAAAATCGCCTCTTTATCCGGGTGGTTCTTTAGCGAAATTCGGGCAAGTTCATCAAGTGCTTCTACCTGTGTAAAGGTACTATCAAAATCGATGATGTAATAGGCTTTTTCTTTGGGCATTATCTTAAATATTGGGTAATTTCTTTTATGCTTTCTGCAACCGGCTTAAAAGTAATACCTGTTGCCGTTTTTACTTTATGGTTATTGTAATAACTTAGGGTTAAACTGCTCTTTGCAGCATCTTTGGTAATAGAAGGCTGTTTGCCAGTAAATATAGATGCAAATTTTAGTGCTCTCCAGGCTATTCCGAGCATCCATGGTTTGGCTTCTTTTGTTGGTGCTTTAACGTTAAAGCCTTGCGCAATTTCGCTGAACAAATCTTTATAATGATAATCGTCTGCAGAAATGATATACCGCTCTCCCGAGACTTCGGCACCCATTAGCAGGATCATCGCTTTAACTACATCTTCAACATCAACAAAACCCGAAGCTCCATCAGTATAAAATGGGAAACCATCTTTTACCAATTTAAAAATTGCTCCACTCCCTTCAAAACCCGCATTTTTACCAATAATGACCGATGGGTTGACAATAATAGCGTCTAATCCTTCGGTAATGCCACGCCAAACCTCCATCTCTCCTTCGTATTTGGACAAACCGTAAGCATGTGCTTTTGCATCATACTCCCAAAAGTCTTTTTCGGTAATTTTATGTCCCTTTTTTGCATTGCCCAGGGCAGCAACTGAACTTACATGCAATAGTCTGCAATTATTTTCGGCAGAAAGGTTTACAATATTCGATGTACCTTCTATGTTTACATGAAAAAGCTGCTTTTTATGTTTGGGGTTAAACGATACGAATGCGGCGCAATGGTAAACTTTAGTAATCCCCGTAAAAGCATCTTCTAAAGTAGCAAGTTCATTAATATCGGCTTCGAACCATTCAATCAAAGGATTATTTTCGATCAACGCAGGGATTTTAGATTTCTCCCGCTTCAGCGCCCGAACAGTTAAACCATTGTTGGTTAGCTGCTTAATTAATTCAGATCCTAAAAATCCAGTTCCTCCGGTTACCAGTATCATTTTATTTTTTTTCGGGCTATATGTGAAAATACGCATTCAAAAATAGATATTTGAGCCGAGAGTTTTAAATATATGTCATTAACGGATTTCTTTTCCCCAATAAACCCCGATAGTTTTACGCCAAAACAAGGTTTTTTTACAAGTCAGCTGGGATTAAAAGCGCAGATTTACACCGAATCGTTCCCCGATTTTGAAGAACATACTTACGATCTGGCCATTTTTGGCGTACTGGATGGAAGAGGTGCCGTTAACAATGAAGGTTGTGCCCTGGCACCCGATTATTTCAGAGAGAAATTTTACAAACTTAATGAAGGCGCTTTTAGTAGCCGGATTGTCGATTTAGGTAATATTAAACATGGTGCAACCATTTCCGATACTTACATCGCCATCAAAATGGTGGTTTCAGAACTGATCAAAAAAGACATCATTCCAATCATTATTGGTGGCGGACAAGACTTAACCTACGGCCAATACCTGGGGTATGAAGATTTAGAGCAAAAAGTGGATCTCGTTATTATAGATAATCAATTTGATATTGGTGATGACGACAATGAGGGAATTGCTACCCGATCGGATTGTTACCTGAACAAAATTTTCTTACATCAACCCAATTATCTTTTCAATTTTAGTAATGTAGGCTATCAAACTTATTTTGTAAATCAAGAAAGTTTGAGTGTTATGGATAAATTATATTTTGATGTACATCGTTTGGGTGAGTTTGCCCAGGATATTACGTTAACAGAGCCTATTATCCGCAATGCAAACATGATAAGCTTTGATCTGAGTGCCATCCGCTCTGCCGATGCTGCAGCAAACGCGAACACCACGCCAAATGGTTTTGATGGCGAAGAAGCCTGCCGCATTGCCCGCTATGCAGGCATGAATGATAAATTGACCTCAATCGGGTTTTACGAGTTTAATCCTGCTTACGACAACAACGGACAAACAGCTTTCTTACTTGCCCAAATGGTATGGTATTTTGTGGAGGGGTATTACGCTCGTAAAAAGGATTTCCCGCTTACACCTAAATCTCAGTTTATAATTTATCGAACCAGTTTAAAGGATGGTTCGGGAGAAATGATGTTTGTAAAAAGCAAAAAATCAGACCGCTGGTGGATGCAGGTACCTTATCCGTCTGGTCAAACTAAAAATGAACGTTACCACCTTGTACCTTGCAGGTATGATGATTACCAAACTGCCGTTAATGGTGAAATGCCCGATTTATGGTGGAGAACCTATCAAAAACTGAATTAAAATTCTATATAATTTCAAAGTTAGTATTGTGTTTTTTTATTTTTGCCCGAAAACCAGCACAAAGGATTACAGTATTATGAGCAGTCTATCATAATTTTACACAGCTATTTACGTTTTAGCGATACAGAATTCTATATTTGAACAGGATTAAACCAACCTCATAAAAACATCATGATTTTCAAAATCAAAAAGTAAAATCAACAAATCATGATAACTAAGGAAAACAATTTTATACAGATGAAAAAATTATTATTATCAGCAATGGCTTTATTGCCATTTGCAGCATTGGCACAGAAGCCATTTACAGTTAATGGCGACATAAAGGGCCTAAAAACCGGAGATAAGGTTTACCTTATATATCAAACAGAAGGTAAAAGCATTACTGACTCTGCAATTGTAGCAAACGGTGCTTTTGCTTTTAAAGGAACATTAGCCAGCCCTGCTCAGGGGAGCCTTTTCTTAAACAAAAATCCTTATGTTAATCGTCCGGCACAGGGTGAGAAACTAGATGCATTATCGCTATACGTAGAGCCAGGAAATATAAAGCTATCTGCAGCAGATTCATTAAAAAAAGCAACAATTACCGGCTCTCCCGTTAATGCTGATGCAGCTAAATTAAAAGCATTAACTAAACCTGTAGCAGATAAACTTGCTGCAATTAATGCAGAATATGCTGCTTATACACCAGAGCAAAAACAAGATAAGGCCGTTATGGAGGCTTTAGGCGCTCGTTATGAAAAAGAAGCTGCAGGATTGACACCATTGTTATTGCAGTTTGCTAACAGCAACCCAAAATCATTTATAAGCTTAAATTCAATTAATGAGCTGGCTTCAGATCCAGATCAGGCGGCTGCAGCAGAGAAAACTTTTAACACACTGTCACCTGAGCTTAAGGCAACTTACACGGGCAAAAAAATTGCTCAAATATTCGAAGCAGGAAGAAAAACAGCTGTAGGTGTGATGGCTATGGATTTTACCCAGAATGACCCTGATGGTAAACCCGTTAAATTATCTGATTTTAAAGGAAAATATGTACTGGTAGATTTCTGGGCTTCATGGTGTGGACCATGCCGTCAGGAAAATCCAAATGTGGTAGTAGCTTACAACAAGTTTAAAGATAAAGGCTTTACGGTTTTAGGTGTTTCTTTAGACCGTCCTGGTAAAAAAGATGCCTGGTTAAAAGCAATTGCTGACGACAAATTAACATGGACACATGTTTCTGATTTAAAATTTTGGGATAACGAGGTAGCTCAAATGTATGGCATCCGCTCAATTCCAGCCAATTTTTTAATTGATCCAACAGGTAAAATTATTGCTAAAGGCTTAAGAGAACAAGCTTTACAAGATAAACTTCAAGAATTATTAGGAAGTAAATCGAAATAAAAAAAGCATTAAAAACAAAGAAAGTCCCAAATAAAAACTGGGACTTTCTTTGTTTTATAGAAAAACGTATTAAGCAGATTTTAAGAAATCCAATACGTTAATGAAATAATTTTCAAGTCCCTGGTAAGGGTCTTCTCCAGGAATCCACGATGCGAATTTCCAGTATTCCCAATCTGTATTTTCGATTACCGGTGGGATTAAAAGGAAATATTGTTCTTCCGTCAAGCCACCGATTACAATACTTCGAGCCAGTTTAATTCCTACATCAAGCAATTCTATCTGCTCAGTCCAGATTTCGATTAGCTGTGGGTCAACGTCTTTTAGAAATGCTACATCGTTTATTTCGGAGAACGATGGATCAACGTTTTCATTTGGTGTAGTAAATCCATTGGTAATCAACAGAAATTCTTTATAATCCGCTGGAAGCATTACTCCCAGCCTTGTTTCAGCTTCTTGTATTTCGGCTGAGGTAGCAGGTTGATTGCCAAGCCACCTTGTTTCGATCTGCTCAGTTGTAAAACTAAATTCACCTTGTTTAATTGCTGTTTCAGAAATTTTCTTGAGTATCTTTTTCAACTTGTATTCTTTTAAATCAAGTCAAACCCGATATCTTCCCTGAAGTATTTCCCGTCGAAATAAATTCTCCCGGCATCAGCAGTTGCCGATTGTAAAGCCGTAAACAAATCTTTTTGTAAACTGGTAATTGCAATTACCCTTCCTCCATTTGTTTTTACTACATCATTTTCTAATAACGTACCGGCATGAAATGCATTCGAATGACGTAAGTTCTCGATTCCTGATATGGCTTTACCTTTCAGGTAATCGCCTGGATAACCACCTGCCACAATCATTACAGTAGCGGCCGTTTGCTCAGAAATAACCAGATTAACTTGATTTAATTGTTTATTAGCGGTAGCTAAAAACAGCTCTACCAAGTCGTTTTCAACTCTGGGGATTACACTCTCTGTTTCAGGATCGCCCATACGTGCATTGTACTCAATTACAAAAGGCTCCTCTCCTACTTTAATCAGTCCGAAAAAGATGAAACCTGTATAATCGATATTATCTTTCTTTAACCCATCAACCGTTGGTTTAATAATGCGTTCTTCTACTTTAGCCAAAAATTCTGGTGTGGCAAAAGGAACGGGAGAAACCGAGCCCATACCACCAGTATTTAGGCCGGTATCGCCCTGGCCAATTCGCTTATAATCTTTAGCAGAAGGCAGTGTAATATAATTTTCACCATCAGTTAAAATAAAAACCGAAAGTTCTATCCCGCTTAAAAATTCTTCAATCACTACCGTTGCCCCAGCTGCACCAAATTTACCGCCAAGCATCAATTTTAATTCTTCCTGGGCTTCGATGGTCTCGGTACAGATTAACACCCCTTTACCTGCGGCTAAACCATCTGCCTTTAAAACAACTGGTAAAGCATGGTTTTGCAGATAAGCCAATCCATCTTCCAAAGTATCAGGAGTAAAAGATTTTGAAGCCGCAGTAGGAATACCATGGCGCTCCATGAACTGTTTAGAGAAATCTTTACTTCCTTCTAAAATAGCTCCTTCTTTTTTAGGTCCGATAACCGGGATGTGTGCAATGGCTTTGTCAGCCAAGAAAAAATCATGAATACCATTTACCAGCGGTTCTTCAGGGCCTACCACAACAAGTCCGATGTTTTCGGTAAGCACTACTTTTTTAATGGCATCAAAATCGTTTACATTGATGTTGATGTTTGTGCCATAAGCCCCTGTACCACCGTTACCTGGAGCAATAATTAGTTTATCGCAGTGCGAAGACTGGCTCATTTTCCAAGCGAATGCGCTTTCTCTGCCGCCTGAACCTAAAAGTAAGATATTCATATCGGCAAAGATAATATTTTAGTAACAAGTAGCGAGTATCAAGTAATAAGACTTGTCATCAAATACTAGCTTCCTTTCGCGCTTCGCGTCATTTGCTCAAGCATATCCCACATTTCGTTCGGGATGGCTTCCAAACCGTTCATCTGGCCTGCCCCTTGCAACCATTCGCCGCCATCAATAGTAATTACTTCTCCGTTAATGTAGCCTGAAAAATCGCTTACCAGAAACGCCGCTAAATTGGCGAGTTCCTGATGATCGCCAACTCTTTTTAACGGGACACGGTTTTTAAAGTCGAATTTTTTGGCTAAATCACCAGGCAATAAACGCTCCCATGCACCTTTAGTTGGAAACGGACCCGGAGCAATAGCATTGGTACGGATACCATATTTACCCCACTCTACAGCCAAAGATCTTGTTAATGCTAAAACACCACCCTTGGCACAGGCCGATGGTACCACATAGGCTGAACCTGTAAAAGCGTAAGTGGTAATGATATTTAAAACTGTTGCAGCTTGTTTTTCCTTAATCCAGTGTTTGCCAAAGGTAAGAGTACAGTTAACCGTTCCTTTTAAAACGATATCGATAATGGATGAAAAGGCGTTAGCTGATAACCGTTCGGTTGGTGAGATAAAATTACCCGCAGCATTGTTCAATAATACATCAACTGAGCCAAATCTTTCTAAAGTTTTGGCCAATACGTTTTCTACCTGTTCAATCTCCCGCACATCGCATGCTACAGCCAATACTTTGCCACCGGTTTTTTCTTCCATTTCGTCGGCAGTTTTTTGTAATACATCCTGCTTACGGCTGGTGATCACTAAATTAGCGCCTAACTTCAAAAAATAAACGCCCATCGCCTTCCCAAGTCCCGTTCCTCCACCTGTAATTACGATGGTTTTTCCTTTTAAAGCATCTTCTCTGAGCATGGGTGAATTATAATTGAACATAATATTTGGTTAAACTGGTTAATTGTTTAGATTGTTTTTATTGCTAAATTGCTGGGAATGGTTAATCGGTTAATTGTTGTGATTCCTAACTGTAGAAGTTCGTAAATTGTTAACCGGAAACCGACAACTGCAAACTGATTACTTTCTCTGCAAGTTAGCTAAAATTGTTTTTAATATATGGCGCGTTGCAGGCGACCACCATTGTGCCAACATTTTTTCCAGCGTAGCCGATTGATCAGCAGATACCGAAGCAATGAGTTCTTCGCGAATATTCACTTTACTTTGTGACCAGGTATTGCTTTCAAGCTCCATGTATTTTTTAATCTTGCGTTCGGCGGCTGTTAACAAACTCTCGTTCTTTACCAATTCATCTACCAAACCAACCTTTAGCGCTTCTTCGGGACTGTAAAGTTTACCCGAAAGCAAACTACGGCTGGCTTCAGCTTTACCTAGCCAAAAAGCATATAGCTGAAAAATACTATTGGGTACGATAATGCCTACCGGAACTTCATTAAGCCCAATAATATATTGTCCTTCTGCCATTACCCGATAATCGCAGGCTAATGCCATTACACATCCGCCAGCCGGGCTATGGCCACTAATTGCGGCTACCATTGGTTTTTTAAACGAAACCATATTGGCAGTAAAGCTCAGAAACAATTGCCAGAAAGATTTAGCCTCCTCTTCGTTATAGTTATAAAGTTCTACCAAATCCAATCCTGCAGAAAAGAACGGCGCTGTACCGGTTAAAATTACACCGTCAATGTTATCATCAGCAGTAATATTTTTAAGCATATCATCAAGTTCTGTAATCAGCTCGCGGTTTAAGGCATTCGATTTCCCTCTATCTAATGTGATGGTTGCCAGGCGATCTTTAACACTTACTTTTATTGTATTCATATTTAAATAGTCTCAAGATTGAATATTCAGTATCAAGGTTTAAGTATCGGTTATCAAGATAAATATACCGCAGCATAAGCTATGCATGCATACTAATTCAAATTTATCTATTTTTATCTATTTCACATCATAAGTGTAAACTTTTCTTGCCAAATGCCCTGCAGCGTCTATTCCTTCTATTACTACGCGGTAGGTTCCAGGCTCATCTGCATTATAAAATTCGAATTGGGCTTTTCCATCCTTATCGGTAACAACCTGTGGATTCCAATAAATAGTAGTTCTTAAATCGGTCCTACTGGCTGAGCTTGTTGCATCATATTTTGGTGAATAAAATTCTCTTGAGACCGTAAATCCTTTTGGATTAAAGGTTACAATTCCTGGCGCATATCTATCGGTACTTCTTCCACCGTCACCACGTTTGGTGGTAATAATAATTACACCTCCTCCGCCTTGGGAACCATAAATAGCGGTATTACCGATACTTTTTAGCAACTCGATAGATTCTACATCGTTAGGCGTAACATTATCCAGAAAATCAGCCTCCATTTGCATTCCATCAACAATAATACGAATTGGCGTATCTTGACTACGCATTAAATACGGTACATTGCCTCTGAATATTACGCCTGGTAAACGACCCTGTAAGCATTGAGATAAGGTAACGCAAGTAGATAACTGATCGGCAGTCATAATAAAATCGGCTCTACCGGCACCATTTAAATTGGATGAATTTTTCGCCGGATTTTTCTTTTCAGTAATCGTTACCTCTTCGAGTTTAATGGTCCGCTCCAGCAAGCCTAAACGGGTCATTTCATTAAAATAGTTATCACTTTCTTTAATATACTTCATCAAAGTATTGTTCACATTGATATCGATATCGGCTCCATTTTTATTCTTGGTTACAATCTGCCCGGGAACAATGTCAAGATTAATATCTACAAATTTGCGTTCTGTTTTAGTTCTTGCCTGAACCACGAATTTCGTGCTGTCGCCAAAACTTAAATTATCGAAAACAAATTTTCCTTCGGCATTTGTTACCGTATCCAAAATGTACATAGTTCCTTTTGTGGCCATCAGCATTACTTTACCACCGGGTACAGGTTTATTGCCTTTCATCACCGTTCCGCTAATGCTGATAGACTGTTCGGGCTTATAGGTAATATTCGGACCAACATTATTAATAATATTTTTCCAAAGAAATCTTCTCCAGCCCTGGGTAAGCATAAGGTTGTCGAGTTCTTTTTGTGTTTGAAGATCGTCTTTTAAGAAGTAATGGTTGGGATTCTCTACATATCCGGTCAGATCAGAGGTAAGCAACAACGAGGTGAGTATATTCGATTCATTGTTTTCATCAGGGCTAACCTTTGTTGCATTGGTAACCGCAACAGAAAAGCTACCTAAAACAGGCTTATTCTCATTATTTGCATTGAAAGTAAAAGCTGCTTTTCCTCTTTTTGAGGCAGCTACTTCAGATGAATTAAGCGATACATCAATCAGTTCGGCCTTATTGTTTATAAAAACAAGGCGTTCTGCTAAAGGTTGATTATTGCCCGAAAACAATGTAAACTGAACAATACCGGCTGGGAGGTTCTTTTTTGGAATATTGGCTACCAGCACCTGTTTATCCATTTTAGCTTTAGAACCATAATATACATTGCCTCCATGCTGGCCTACAACTTTTAGTTCAGCTCCATTTACAAGATCGGCACTGGCCATAATTTTAACTACCACTTTGCCGGTATCTAAAGCATTTACAGAAAGGGCATACCCACTTTTAACGGCTAGCGGAAGTTTAATTATCTTTTCAGATCCATCTTTAAACTTAACTTTTGCGATATAAGATTTACCTGCCTGACTATTAAATACGAAATTTCCCATGCCCAGATAATTGGTAGAAAAAGAAGTAACTTCATTTCCTGTTTCATCCAGAATGCTGCCTTGAACATCCTCACCACGGCCATTAGTGCCAACGGCTTTGATAGCCACTTTTTGTGGCAGTTCTTCAATAAGGGTACCTCCTTCTGGCATAAACTGTACATCTACATCATTAGAGGTTGAAGTAATCGGGATAGATTTGATCACCTTTTGTTTATTATCAAGCGTTATGGTTGCAATAATTTTTCCAGATTTATTTTGAAACGGCTGACTATTAGTAAAATTAATCACCGCATCGCCTGTTAAACTGGTTTTAACTTTTCCTTTGCTAACCGAGCGGTAATCCAACTGCACATCATAACTCACCTCATTTTCGCTATAAGCTACACCATTTTTATCTTCGAAATGAACTGTTGCTGTTACTTTATCAGCGTTGTTCTCTTTTGTAAAATTATAGGTGGTCTTTGTAAAAACTTTGTTAGCCCAGCTATTTCCGATCTTAATTGTCTTATCATAAAAGAATTCTGCACCAAAATTCCGCATGTAATTGGTATAGGCCCTAATTCTATAATTGCCCTCGGCAAGTGAATCTGTAAGCTTAAAATCGCCCCAGGTAATTCCCCCCATAATGGGTAATTTAACCATTTTTTTTAACGAATCTTTTTCATTAATCAGCTCTACATAAAGGATTTTGCTGATGCCTGAAGGAGCCGAGGTCTTGGTATCCACAACATAGGCTTTGAACCAAATATCATCTCCAATGGCATAATAAGGCTTATCTAAATGAAGATGGACTTTTTCCTGAGGATATTTACTCGTATAATCTTCTAGTTTTTGCAAAAGCTGACTAAATGGATCATCATCCATTTTGAATGCGCCAAAAATAAGCAGAGATAGAAAACTGATTGCGAGAGTAATTTTGAGTTTCATGTGGTTATTAAGAAATAAATACGTGTCAAGATACAAAACCTGGGGCATACTTTTATGAAGTTAGCATGAAATTTAGCCTGACTTCTAAGCTTTTAGTTAACCGCTATAAAAACGCTTAATTATAAATGTACAGGATTAGAATCAATGTCATAAGTTAAGAGTTCTTACCACAGATGGGCACAGATAAACACGGATCCCGATTCTTTCGTCGGAACCACAGCGAATGGCGGGGCTACAGATCGCCACAGCACATCGGCTTTCATTTCCAACAACAAAACATTTCTTTAATTATATGATTTGGAAATGAGGGATTCCGAGCGTTTGGCAGCATCATCCCTGCTTTACGCTTTACTCCGCTGCGCTTCGTGTTCGCTTTAATCGGGTTTAGGAATGATGTTTAGCACTATGAGAACAAACTGCGAATCATAAACCCGACAGCAGCGGCGGCTCCCGATTTTTCATCGGGACCACAGCGAATGGCGGGGCCACAGACCGCCACAGCACACCGGCTTTCATTTCCAAAAGCAAAAAACATTTCTTTAGTTTAGGTAATTTGGAAATGAGCAGTTCTGATCACTTGGCAACGTCAGTCCCGCTTTTGCTTCTGCCGATGAAAAAATCGGCATCCACGACAATCGGGTTTAGGAACAAAATTGAGTATCCTGAGACAGACCATAGTTAATAAACCCGACAGCAGCGGCGGCTCCCGATCCTTCTATCGGGACCACAGCGAATGGCGGGGTTACAGACCGCCACAGCGCGCTGGCTTTCATTTCCAAAAAAAGAAAAAGAGGTCAGTTCAATTGACTGTCGGCTACCAACAGATTAAACCAATTGTTAAAATTTATTCTTCCACATCATGCTTTCTACCGGCCTGGTGGTTTTATTGTTGTACTTAGCGTTACCTTTTGAATTATACATCGTTTCAATTTTACCTTCAACAACAAAATAAATCAATTGGCCGATAGGCATTCCGGCATAAATTTTTACAGGCTGTGCTACAGATATTTCTAATGTCCAGGTATTACAAAAACCAACGTCACCTTTACCTGCTGTTGCATGAATATCGATACCTAAACGGCCGGTACTGCTTTTGCCTTCTAAAAAGGGTACATGCCCGTGTGTTTCGGTGTATTCTACGGTAACACCAAGATATAGCGTGCCCGGGTGAAGCACATAACCATCTTTAGGAATTTCGAAATGTTCTATTTCGTTGTGCGCCTTTGCATCAAGCACGCGGCTTTTATATGTAGCCAGATATTTCCCTAAATGAACATCATAGGAGTTGGTTCCTAAACATTCGCGCTTAAAAGGTTCAATGATGATTGTTCCCTTCTCAATTTCCTCTAATATCCTGCTATCAGATAATATCATTTTTATACGTATTTTTGGCCTAAATTATCATTTATTTAAGATAATTTTGCATGTAATCTCCAATTTAGTCAATGCCAATAATTTACCACAAAAATATTGATCAGCATTCTGTTTTAGCAATTTGGAAAATTGAGGAAACAGAAGAAGAGTTGTTGGCCGGACTGCAGCTTAAGCAGCATGAACATGATATTATTTCATCATTAAACAGTGGCAAGCGGCTACTGCACTGGTTAAGTACGAGGTTGCTGTTGAGAACCATGTTGAATACAACAGAGTATATTGACTGCCAGTTTGATGAACATGGCAAACCCTATCTTGTTAATTTCGATTACCATATTTCATTAAGTCATTCTTATGATTATGCAGCCGTGATGATTAGCAAAGATCATCCTGTTGGCATTGATATTGAACTGATTAAACACAAAATAAAAAGCATTAAACACAAGTTCTTAAGTGATGTAGAACTTGCCCAAAAGCAAATCGGAGATAATACCGATGGCTTATACGTAGCCTGGTGTGCTAAAGAGGCCATTTATAAGTGGCATGGCAAAAAAGGACTGGAGTTTAAACAGCATATCCATATTAAACCTTTCAAACTGAGAAACGAAGGTTCATTAAATGCGTTGGTAGAATTGCCAGCCGGTACACGGGAGTTAACCATTAATTACTTTAAAACAAAAGACGGTTACATGCTTGGCTATGTAGCCAGCAATTCTTAATATAAACGGAGATGAACGAGAGAGTGGAAAAAGCAATTGCAACAGACTTAAAACCAACTATTTTTGCAGACTGGGGCTTAACAGACTACCAGGAAGCCTGGGATAAACAGGAAGATTTATTAAATAAAACGGTAGCCATTAAAACAGAAAACCGTATAAATAACACGAATAAGCCTACTCCGAACCATCTCGTATTTTGCGAGCATCCGCATGTTTATACTCTAGGTAAAAGCGGGCATCCCGAAAATTTATTATTGGATGAGCAGGGATTAAAAGATAAAAAAGCAACCTACTATAAAATAAACCGGGGTGGCGATATTACTTATCATGGTCCGGGGCAGCTAGTAGGCTACCCTATTCTTGATCTTGATAACTTCTTTACTGATATCCATTTATATTTACGCACCCTGGAAGAAGCCGTTATCCTTACTTTAAAAGATTATGGGATAGAAGCGGGACGTTATCCTGGCTTTACCGGGGTTTGGTTAGATGCCGATAACGAAAAGGCACGTAAAATATGTGCCATGGGCGTGCGTTGCAGCCGCTGGGTTACCATGCATGGTTTTGCCTTTAATGTAAATGTAGATTTAGATTACTTTAAAAACATTGTGCCATGCGGTATTGATGATAAAGCAGTAACCTCTTTAGCAAAAGAATTGGGTTATCAATTAGATATGGAGGAAGTAAAAGGTAAACTGAAAAACCACATTGCCAGACTCTTTAAAATGCAACTGATTTAATCAGCTAGGTAAAACTAAGCCAAACACTACTTCGTAGATTACCCTATGAAGATTTTATTAAGCGCCATTTTATTTTCTTTCTTAACTTCGGGCTGTACAAAACAAGCACCCATGATTAACGAGCCAGCAATCAATCAAGCTACCAATCCATCAAGCGGAACAGAAAATTTCACTTATTTAGCCCTTGGCGATTCTTATACGATTGGTGAAGCTGTTAAACAAACAGAATCTTTTCCTTATCAACTTCAAAGCCTATTAAAGAATCAAAACATCAACGTAGCCAATCCTAAAATTATTGCCACTACAGGCTGGACAACCGACGAACTACAAGCCGCCATTAAAAAGGAAAACTTAACCGGCAGCTATAGTTTTGTTACGCTTTTGATTGGCGTAAACAACCAGTATCGTGGTTATCCGATCAGCACATACAAAAAAGAGTTCGCAGAATTGTTACAAACCGCAATTAATTATGCAGGTGGCAATAAAAGCAGGGTTTTTGTAGTTTCTATACCCGATTGGGGCGTTACCCCTTTTGGTAAAAACTCAGCAAGAAACCCGCAAACCATAGCAAGCGAGATTGATAATTTTAACGCTGCAAACCAGGAAATAACGCTTGCAGCAGGCATAAACTATACAAATATTACTCCAGCCTCCAGAAATGCGACTACAGATATTTCATTAATTGCTGATGATGGCCTGCATCCAAGTGCCAAAATGTATGGCCAATGGGCCGGGGCCTTACTAACAAAAGTGGCCCCTATGTTGAAATAATTAATTTACAATTTATTCCATTTTTGAATTAAAAAAATTACTTTAGTTCAACAATTTAAATTAATCACCTTTAAAAAACAGTTAAAATTATGAATGAGTATGAAGGAGGCGGATTAGCCGCAGGCATTGGAGTAGTAGGCGGAATTATTTACCTGGCAGTAATTGTTTTGCTGATTGCTGGCATGTGGAAAACATTCGAAAAAGCAGGAAAACCAGGCTGGGCTGCTATTATTCCTATTTACAACTTAGTTATTTTGCTTGAAATTATTGGCAAACCAATGATTTGGATTTTGTGGATGCTGATTCCTTGCGTAAACATTGTATTCGGAATTTGGGCAACAAACCTATTGAGCAAAAGCTTTGGTAAATCAGAAGGATTTACTGTAGGTATGATTATTTTCCCATACATTTTCTGGCCAATTTTAGGTTTCGGCGATGCTAAATACTTGGGCCCGTCAGCAGCAGAAGCACAAAATGGTGGTTTTGGCAATAATCCTTTCAATACCCAAAACAATCCTTTTAACAGTCCTAACAACCCTTTTAACAAACCATCTGGTAATCAAGATACTCCAAATGATACTCCTCCAGTAGTATAATTCAGGATGTTTATTTTATTTATATTTTGCAGCTTAATCAACCTGGTTGATTGGCTGCAAAATCATTTAATCACTTGCCCATTTAAAGCTTTAACAGGAATCGATTGTCCGGGTTGTGGCTTTCAAAGATCTTTTTTAGCCCTAGTTCAAGGTGATTTATCGAAGAGCTGGTCGCTTTATCCACCTACCATTCCGTTGTTATTTTTATTTATCTCAGCGGGTATATTGTATCAATTTCAGTTCAAACAACGTTCCCTTATTTTTAGGGTGTTGGTTATCGTAATTGGTAATTTTGTAGTGGTCAGCTATGTACACAAAGTGTTTTTTAGCTAAACACTCATATTAGCTGTAAGGTGATTATAATCCTTTAATACGGTTTCTAAAAACTGCAGCTCGTTCATCCCGCTTGGTATGGTTACAACAATATGTTCTTTGGTTTTGGCTGCCATAGTATAAATCAGTTCAGCATTTCCGGTCTGGTAATAACCTGTTAATACTTCATGGATCAGTTCTACATCCCGATCGCTTAAATGTAATACTTCTTTAAACTTTGGTTCATATTCCTCAGGCAGTTTAAAGCTAAAAGCCACATTTGCAAACGCTGTACGTGGTTTTGTTTTAATCAATGTGGTTTTAGCCAATATATCGCCCAAACGCTGGTGGTTTTTGGTTACCACTACGGATACCAGTGCCACAACGCCCCATCCAAACGGGAAGCCAAAATCGATCATCCTGAACAACCACCTAAAAATATACTGACTAAAAGTTGGCTGGGTGCCATCTATACTGATTACTTTTATTTTTAACGCCTTTTTACCCAATGTTTGCCCATCCATTGTGATCTCGCAAACCAGGTCGTAAAAAGCAAATATTGCAATGAAAACAAACAGGACAATCATACCTGCACTTCCTGATATGCCTACTGAAACTGCCCCCATCACTACCAGCGTTATTACAGCAATCACCAGAAATCCGGCCAAGTCGATACACCTTGCGGCGATGCGCTCCCCAAGTCCGGCAATTTCATAATCAATATCAATATTTTGAGCAGTGCTAATTCTGATGCTATCCATATTCCAAACATAATTTTTTTTAAAGATAGTTGGGGTATATCAACTCGTAATTTTTCACAACTAAAGTTTTCTTATATATTTAAGCTTACATGGCATTTGTTTTGAGGGTAAGATCAATCGTGGTTTTATTTACATAAAAAATTAACTATTTTAACGCCAGATTTGGTAACGCCTTTAAATGAGAGAAGCATTATTTGTTAAACAGAATTCGGAGAAATGGCAGCATTATGATTCCATGCAACAAGCCAATCCCGACGAAGTGGCCAATCAGTTTATCGAAATTACCAATGATCTTGCTTACGCAAAAACTTTTTATCCAAACTCAAAAACCACCGCTTATTTAAACGGTTTAGCGGCTAAACTGCACCAATCGGTTTATAAAAACAAAAAAGAGAAATCGAACCGCTTTATCCATTTCTGGAAAACAGAATTGCCTCTTATATTTTTAGCGCACAGGAAACAAGTACTTTATGCTTTGTTTTTTTTCCTGGTTTCCTGCGCCATCGGTGCCTTATCAGCCAAATACGACGATACCTTTGTCCGTTTGATTATGGGGGATAACTATGTAAATATGACCAATGAAAACATTGCTAAAGGCGATCCCTTTGGCGTATACAAACAGGATAGCCAGTTTATGATGTTTTTGCAGATAGGTTCTAATAACATCTTCGTTGCCTTGTATACTTTTGTTTTGGGCATCTTATTTTCATTTGGCTCTATAGTTTCCCTATTCAGAAACGGAATTATGCTGGGCTCTTTCCAATATTTCTTTTTCAGCAAGGGCCTTGGATTTCAATCTGTTCTGGTGATTTGGATCCATGGCACACTCGAAATTTCCGCCATTGTGCTGGCTGGCGCGGCAGGTTTAATTTTAGGCAACAGCTTTTTATTTCCCAAAACCTACACCCGAATGGCATCCATACAAAAAGGGGCAAAAGATGGGTTAAAAATTGTAATCGGCCTGATTCCGATTTTTATTGTCGCTGCTTTTTTCGAAAGTTTTGTTACCCGTCATACCGAAATGCCGTTGGGGCTAAGCCTGCTGATATTGTTATCGTCAGCAGCATTTATGATATGGTATGTATTTATTTATCCCATTAAAATTCAACGTAAACAAGTCACACTAAATTAACATGATCGGGAAATTAGAATTTAGAAAAAAAAGAGATTTCGGACAGGTGATAAACGATACGTTTACCTTTATGCGGCAAAACTTTAAACCGCTGATTAAGGTATATTTTACGTTTTGCGGCTTGTTTGTATTGGCCAGTATGCTTACCATGCTGTTGCAACAATATAAAATGGTTAATATTTTTAATACCATTGGTATTGAAGGAAATACAAACAAGTTTGGCCTCTCATCAGTATATAGCATAGAGTATTTTTTATCCATTTTATTTTCACTGGCCACTTACGCAAGTATGAGCGTAGCCATACTTTCTTATATCGCCGTGTACGTAAAAAAGGGTAATGAAACGCCCACTACTGACGAGGTTTGGGGTTATTTTAAATATTATTTTTTCAGGATTTTTGGTAGTTCGCTTTTATTAATTTTAATGCTAATTATATCTTTTTTCTTCTGTGTTGTACCGTTCTTTTGGCTATTCCCTTACGTAGCCATGATCTTTCCAATCATGGTAATTGAAAATGGTTCGCTGGGTTATTCTTTCACCAGAAGTTTTGCTGTAATCAAAGATAATTTCTGGGTTACTTTTGGAACCCTTATTGTGGTATGGATTATTGTATATGCCTGCATGAGCATGGTGGTTTTACCTACCACTTTGTTCAATATGATCGGTATGTTTACGCATAAAACACCTCGCATGTCGTTAACGTTAACCATGATTACCACCGTTTTACAATCCATCTGCCAGGTTTTTACCATTATACCGATCATCACCATTTCACTTACGTACTTCAGTTTGGTTGAACAGAAAGAAAACCCAGGACTAATAGAACGCATTTCCAATTTTGGCAATACCGAAAAACCTATAGATACCAGACCTGAAGAATATTAAAATGCAGCGTATTTTTATCCGATATCTTCTCGTTTCCCTTTTGTTTTTTATTCCGGTAATCAGCAATGCGCAAGCTGTTAAACCGAAAACTATTGTTAAGGAACTCAGGATTGATAGTGCTAAAATTACCCCATCAAAATTTGATAAGGATTCAATCAGCAGTTATAAAGAGCAGAAAGAATTTCAGTATGATGAAATTGGACAGCAGCAGCTTTCCTGGTGGGATAAATTCTGGATGTGGTTTTGGAGTTTAATCGGGTCATTGATTCAAGGGGCAACCTCTAATTTAATTTCGAGGTATATTTTTATCGGGCTAGGTATAGCGCTTATCCTGTATATCGTGGTCAAAACCATCGGAGCTGAAAATATATTCAGGAAAAAATCAAAAGAAACCATTCTTCCTTATGATGTGATTACCGAAAACATCCATGAGATTGATTATGAACAGGAACTGCAAAGATTAGTTGCCGAAAGGAAATTCCGTTTGGCAGTTAGGCTTTTATATCTGAGGGCGCTAAAAAAATTAAGTGATGCCGAAATCATCAATTGGCAACCCGATAAAACCAACTACAATTATTTAATGGAAATCGATAAACCTGAACTCAGAAATGATTTCAGTAAACTTACCCTACAGTTCGATTACATCTGGTACGGCGATTTTCCTATCGATGAGGTGAGATTTGAACCCATTAACCAGTCGTTTAACCAGTTTAACAACCAGATTAAATGAAGGGTTATAAAACATATCTGATTATTGGTTCAATCCTGATCCTCCTTTATTTAGTTGCCCAATACAACAAACCCACACCAACAAACTGGGCACCAACTTATGCCATAAAGGATAAAATTCCCTACGGTACATACATCTTGTACCATCGGATCAGGGATATTTTACCAAAAGCAACGATTCATCAATCTAAAAGCGCCATTTACAATACTTTAAAGACCAAAAACTTTAACAAAACCGCATATTTGATCGTTGCCCAAAAAGCAGAGATCAGCAAAACAGATTTCAGCCAGCTGGTTAAATACATGCAGGCTGGTAATGATGCCTTTATTGCCAGTTACGATCTTGGTAAGATAGAAAAGACCCTTAAATTGCAAGCGGTTGGCACCATGTCGGCCGAAGGCAGCACACTGAATTTTACCAACCCATACCTAAAAACTGACGCAAACTATGGTTTCGAAAGAGGAATTGGTAGTCAATATTACACTAAACTTGATACCAATAAGGCGACTGTACTTGGTGTAAACGGGGATGGGAAACCTAACTTCATCCGATACAGTTATGGGAAAGGCAATCTATACCTGATTGCGGAGCCGGGGTTTTATACCAATTTCAACCTGTTGGATAAATATGGGGCCGAATATGCTGCAAAAACCCTGAGTTACCTACAGGGAAATACCCAGATAATTTTTGATGAATATTTTGCCGGACAGGAGAATACCACAACCGATATGCTCAGGGTATTTTTTAAACACCCCGAACTTAAATATGCTTATTATCTGAGCATTTTCAGTTTGATTATTTTTGTTTTCTACGATATCAAACGCAGGCAAAGGATTATCCCCATTGCCGACCCACTTACCAATTCGTCATTGGCATTTGTTCATGTGGTTGGAAGTGTGTATTATCATGAGCGGAATAACCTCGATATCGCCTTGAAAAAAATCAACTACTTTATGGAACATCTGCGAAGCAGGTATTACCTTAAAACCAACGATATTGACAATAAATTTGCCCAGTTGTTAATGGAAAAAACAGGGATTAACGAAGCCCTTTCCAAAACATTAACCAGATATTTTATAGAAATACCTCAAATGGGCGACCTGAGCGACACACAATTGATCAATTTAAACGAAAGCATAGAACAGTTTTATAAAATTACGCAAAGCAATGGAACAAGAACAGTTTAACCCCCGTACCGATTTAAGTGCATTAAATGCAGCTGTAAATCAGATTAGAACCGTACTTGGAAATATCATAGTTGGCCAAAAACAGGTGATCGATTTTTTAATTGTCGGTTTACTTGCAGATGGACATATCTTAATTGAAGGCGTTCCGGGTGTAGCAAAAACATTAAGCGCGAAACTGCTTGCCAAATCAATCGATGCTCAATTTTCGAGGGTACAGTTTACACCTGACCTCATGCCGTCGGATGTATTGGGTACCCCGATCTTCAATACCAAAACCGGTGATTTTGAATTCAGAAAAGGTCCGATTTTCGGTAATATTATTCTGGTTGACGAAATTAACCGTGCACCGGCCAAAACCCAATCTGCACTTTTCGAAGTGATGGAAGAACGCCAGGTAACCATTGATGGACAAACCTATATGATGGATGAGCCTTTTATGGTGTTGGCTACGCAGAACCCGATTGAGCAGGAAGGGACTTACCGTTTGCCCGAAGCTCAATTAGATCGTTTCCTTTTCAAAATTGAGGTCAAATACCCTTCTCTTGAGGAAGAAACTGCAATTTTAACAGCACAACACACTTTGGTTAACAAAACGTTATTAAACGACGTAAAACCGGTATTATCCGTGCAACAGATACAAGAGGCCAGGGCCATTATCCGCAATTTATTTGTTGAGCCGAAGCTATTAGAATTTATCGCCAAAATTGTAACCGAAACCCGCAACAATTCATCCCTTTATTTAGGTGCTTCGCCTAGAGCATCATTAGCCATTGTACATAGTGCAAAAGCTTTTGCTGCCATCCAGGGCCGCGATTTTGTTACACCGGATGATATCATTGCCGTTGCTAGCCCTGTATTAGCTCACCGGATATTGTTATCTCCTGAAAAAGAAATGGAAGGCTTAACCACAACAGATATTGTAAACCAGATTATTAAAAAAATTGAAGTACCGAGGTAAGTCTTTTGCAGTTATCAGCTGTCAATTTTTAGTTAGCAATTTGTATTACGGTTAACCATTTTTAAACAATTTAGCAATTAAACAATCTCTACAATTGAAAAAATTCTTTCAGCAATATTATACCAATCTATTCCTAACTGATCGTTTATTTACGGCCTTAGGCTTCTGTATTGTGCTTTTTTTGCTAAAGTTCTTTTTTGCCTGGTTGGGCGATATCCCTGAAATTGCAACCGGAGCAGTAGCTGTTTTGTTTTTTATCGATCTTTTTATCCTCTACCGGAATAGCAAGGGAGTTGAAGTAAAAAGATTTACGTCGAAGCGTTTGAGCAATGGCGATGAAAATCCGATCCAGATTGAAATCACAAATCGTTATGGTTTCGGGGTAAATGCAAGGGTAATCGACGAAATACCTTTTCAGTTTCAAATCCGTGATAAAGATTTTAGACTCCATTTAAAACCGGCAGAAATAAAATCAATCCACTATAATTTGAGGCCAACCAAACGTGGTGAATATGATTTCGGTTTTATCAGAACGTATATCAGTTCACCGTTGGATTTAATCAGCAGGCGTTATAATTTCGATGGAGCGAAAGTCCTGCCTGTTTATCCTTCATTTATCAATCTCGGTCAGTACGAATTGATGGCCGTTTCGCGCTATTTAACTGAGTTTGGGATCAAAAAAATCAGAAAGATTGGACAGAGCAGCGAATTTGATCAGATTAAAAACTATGTTGGCGGTGATGATATCCGTACCATTAACTGGAAAGCTACTGCCAGAAAAGGTGGTTTGATGGTGAATACCTATACGGATGAAAAATCGCAGAATATTTATTGCATCATCGATAAATCGCGGGTAATGCGCATGCCTTTCGAAGGTTTAAGTCTGCTCGATTATGCCATCAATGCAAGTGTTGCTTTGTCGAAAGTAGCCATGCTGAAAGAAGATAAAGCAGGTTTAATTACCCTATCCGAAACCATTGGTTCAATAGTACCTGCCGACCGTAAAGCGTCGCAGCTAGGGAGTATTATGAATGTACTGTACAAAGAAAAAACCCGGTATCTGGAAAGTAACTTAGAGGCGCTTTATTCTACTGTACGTTCGGTAGTAAAACAACGCGGACTTTTAGTTTTCTTTACCAATTTCGAAAGTTTATCGGCACTTCAGCGTCAATTACCATATTTAAAAAGAATCGCTAAGTACCACTTATTGGTGGTTGTATTTTTCGAAAACACCGAACTTAAAGGCTTAAGCACCGATCCGGCCAAAGATGTAGAAGGCATTTACCATAAAACTATTGCAGAGAAGTTTATCTACGAGAAAAAACTGATGGTTAAAGAATTGAACAAACATGGCATTTTGGCTATTCTTACCCCACCACAAAAGCTTACTGTTAATGTTATTAATCAGTATTTGGCATTGAAGGCACAGCAAAGGATTTAGTCCACAGTCTTAAGTCCTTAGTCCAAAATAAGCGATCGACAAGAGACTCACGACTTAAGACTACAGACTCCGGACTAACCCTACTCTTCTTCCCTAAAATACACTTTATAAAAGTTCATTGATTTATCATCGTCGTAACCTTTTTCGATCATGTCTTTATTGCCGTGGATGTAGATGTGAAAGTTCTTATCCAGTTTTAACACGCTTTTATAGGCACGAGCCTGTTTTTTAACGGCAGATTCGGCGATTTCAAAATGATCAGCGATCGGACTTTCGAATTCCTCTTCGTAATTTTTCTTATAATTCTTGAACGATTCGATCCCTTCAGCGTTACCGATTACCTCATTCCCGAATTCTTCAATATCAAAGGTTTCTTTTTCTTTGAAGTATTTCATTGAACGGTTTAAAAGATCGATTTTATCTGCTTTACTGATTTCATAATCATCATCCAATTTCTGGGTGACAAAGTTTTTGTAAACTCCTAAAACGTTATTGGTTTGATTATAACTATCGTTCCTGATTTTCAGCTTCAAAAACTCATCCTTCCAATAAACGGCAGCATCGTTGCTACTTTTCGATTGATCTAAAACCACAACTTTATAGCCTTCTTCTTTGTCTACGTTAAAGATCAGGCAGCCCTTATCTAATTTGTTAATACTAATGGCCTCCTGCTCGTAGCTCATATTAAAGCCGTCAAGCTCGGGGTAAACCTTTAAGTAAGTATCTTTGGTTTCAGATTTAAAAATCCCCAAAACATCCAGTTGCTCGCCTTCTATCTGCACTTTTTCGAAATAAGCAACATACAATTCACCCGATTTAATTTTTGGGTGGTTGGCTACATCGTATAAATATTTGGCCAGTTGCTGCGAGTCTTCATGAAAAAGCGCATTGTTTTCAAAAATTTCATGTGCAAAGTGGAATACTTCGTTCAGCGCTAAATTATCATTGGGATGATAAAAACGGTAAACTTCATTCACTTTTTCGAAAGGCTTTAAGAAATACTGCATCAGCAGGTTTCCTAACAGTTCATCTTCGATTTTTAAAGGTGCATCAGATAATTTATAATATTCTTCAACCAGTTTATTACCGGTATGGTGGATGGAAAGTTGCTTAAGCGAAGCCTCGAAAAATGAAATCATGGCAGCAAAAATAACAAAATGATTGGTTAACCTTACTCAAAAATCACATAGCCATTCTTAACCAATTGTTCAACATTCACTCAAATACAGAAATTATTTCAGCATCAAATTTTATTGATTAAAATTTTAAAGTTGATGATACTGATAGAAACTAACGGCTACTTTTTAATTTATTGATGAAATCAATAATCGTTTGATCGGCATAATTTGCCACACCTTCATGCCTGAAAGATAGCCTGCCCTGTTTATCAAAAATGACAGTTGTGGGCAAGGCGCCCGCAAATACTTTTTCCGGAATATCACTATCTACTTTATAAATTGGCATTTCATATTTACGGTCGGACATAAACTTACCCGATTTAGCAAAATCACCATCAGCATCTGCAAAAATGAATACAATATCTTTATCGTCTTTAAATTGTGTATAAAGCTTGTTAATTGAAGGCATTTCGGCCCTACATGGCGGACACCAGGTTGCCCAAAAATTGAGAAAAATAATCTTACCTTTTAAATCACCCAGATCAATCAGATTTCCGTTAACATCTTTAAACCGGATCCCGTTGAGACCTGCAACATTTTCTTTCGGCATTTCAACACTAGGCTTATAAAAACCAATCTCCATCAATCCTTTAATAAAAAATGCTTTTGCATCGGGTACAAAAACAATTACCAATAGGAAAATGACAAATAAAGCGTTGAATATATTTTTCCTGATGAACTTCATTAATTATTTGTTTTCTGTATCGCAAATCATAACAAAATAGGTTTGCAATTGATATTGAATAATTTATTATAAGATTTATTGTACCGCTTATGTTAAACTATCGATTAAATTAAGGGTCATACCACTATAAATACAATGTTACTTTGTAAATATATATAATTGATTAAGAATTACTACTTTTGGCCTGTTGAAAAAGCATAGACAAAACATTCAAAAATATTTATCGGTATTTATGCTGATCGTATTTGCTATTGCTTTAACTCCCTGGAGTGTACTTCACCACCATAATCCTCTTCCGGTTGTGGAGAAAGAGGTTAACTGTAAACATGTTAGTCACGTACAGGCCCATGGCGATACCTGTTTAATCTGTAATGCGAGTTTTGAAAAAAACTATGTGCAAACGCACCACATTTACAAAATCTTCTTATCAGCTAAAATCTTTAACCGTACCGAACCTACGTTGAAGAATGCTTTTACCGAAATAAAGCGTACTTGCTTACGCGGTCCCCCATTAGCTTAATTTTTTCATTTCGAGCGCAAAACGCGCTAAACCATTTTTTTAGATGAAACCTAAGCTAGCTTCAAAAAGGCTATTTATTGGGCTTTCCGATCATTTTTATTTAAACACAACACATGAAAAAATTACAGCTTATTGGCTTGGTAATTCTATATACATTATTAAGCAATACTGCTTTCGCAGCCCTGCTAAAAGATATAAAAGGTAAGGTTATTGATGCCAGTACAAAACAAACATTACCAGGTGCTACCATTTTTATTCCCGATTTAAAGGTTTCGGCCGTAACAAACAATGATGGAGAATTTACATTGAATAACCTTCCTTCGAGAGGAAGTTACCTGGTTGAAGTACATTACGTAGGCTACAAAACCGCTACACAAGTAGTAAATTTTGCCAGCGCAGACGGATTAGAATTTTCTTTACAGCCTACTGCAATAGAAACAAAAGAGATCGTAATTACAGGAAGTTTAATCAGTAGCACGAGCAAACGAAATAGTGCTTCATCGGCGATAGTGGGCAAAGATCAGCTTTTGCAGCCTTCTACCAATTTAATTGACGCATTGACTAAAATCCCTGGAGTATCACAGATCACTACCGGACCTTCTATCTCCAAACCGGTAATAAGAGGTTTAGGCTACAACAGGATTGTAACTTTAGATGACGGAATTAAACAACAGGGCCAGCAATGGGGTGACGAACATGGCATCGAAATCGATCAGTTTAAATCAGATCGTATTGAAGTTTTACGTGGTGCAGCATCATTAATGTATGGTTCGGACGCACTTGGAGGTGTAATTAACTTATTAGAGCCAAGCTCAGCACCAGAAGGACAGGTAAAAGGTGAGTTTATTAGCAATTACTCTACCAACAACGGGCTTACTGCTAACTCATTGATGTTAAACGGTAACGAAAATGGCTTTGTTTGGAGAGCACGTGGAACCTATAAAAATGCCTATTCTTTTAAAACACCTACAGGTTACTTCCCAAATTCAGGCTTTAACGAAACCGATTTAAGCGGTATGGTGGGCTTGAACAAAAGCTGGGGTTATACTCACTTAAATGTTTCCAACTTTCATAATAATATCGGTTTTTACGATCCTACTTTAGATGCGAATGGAAATTTCGTGAGAGAGGACAGTAGTTCCTTCACAAACAAAGATAATAAGAGTCGTACTTTAGAATACCCGCGTCAGGATATCAGGCACTTTAAAATTGCGTTGAACAACAATTTCATCATAGGTAATGGCAATTTAAAAGCTGATTTTGGCTATCAACAAAACCAACGCCGTGAATTAGACGGACCAGACCCGGCCTTATTCTTTGATCTTAAAACCTACAATGCCGATTTAAAATATTATATCCACGAAACGAACGGATGGCAACCTGTATTTGGTGTAAGTGCAGATAATGCACATAGCCAAAATAAAGGAACAGAATTTCTAATCCCTGCTTACAATACTTTTGGTTTAGGTGTTTTTGCTTACGCAAAGAAAAACTGGGAAAACAGCACTTTTAGTATTGGTGCCCGTTACGATTTCAGGAAAAATAACGGAAAGCAACTTTTTGATGATGGCGAAGAAAAATTTGCGCCTTTTAAAAACAAGTTCTCCAATGTAAGCGGTGCCTTAGGTTTTACGCATCAATTTAACGAAGAATGGAACTTTAAAGCGAATGCGGGTTCTGCTTTCCGTGCACCTAATCCTGCAGAATTAGGCTCCAATGGTGTGCATGAAGGTACGTTTAGATATGAGGTGGGTAACTCTGCTTTAAACCCTGAGCGCAGTTACCAGATAGATGCCGCTTTAGAATATGAAGGAAAAATTGTGAGTGCAAGTGCAAGTATCTACAACAACTATATTCACAATTATATTTACGCATCTACCAATGGGGAACAAAGAGTAGCTGAAGGTACACTTTATGATGTTTACCGCTATGGACAGGTAAATGCCAACCTTTATGGTGCTGAGGCCAGCCTTACTATCCACCCGGTTCCGTTTATCCATTTCGAAAACACATTTGGATATGTTCATGCACAGAACAATACTTTAAACAGACCGCTTTCATTTATTCCTGCCGGAACATTGAGAAATGAGCTGCGCTTTGAACCTAAACTTAAAGGCACAAATGATGCATACCTTTCTGTAGGTATCAACTCTGCATTTAAACAAACCCGTGTGGATGATGTTTTTGAAACGCCAACCAGCGGTTATACCTTATTAAATGCAGGTATCGGTGCTACATTTAATTTAGGCAAACAACCGGTTAAATTATCGGTTTCGGCCAACAACCTGTTAAACCAGAAATATTATGATGCTTTAAGCAGGTTTAAACCAGGTCGTTTTGACCAGGAAAACCTGAATTTAGGCGTTTACAACCCTGGCAGAAACATCACTTTCGGATTGTATATTCCTTTCCAGGTGGTTAAATAAGATCATTAATTTCTTTATAAACAAAGCGGAGTTGATCGATGAGATCGCTCCGCTTTTTGGTTTAAGTATGTTCTACGATAAGTCGTCGTCATCTCGACTGAAGCGTAGCGAATGGAGAGATCTATCTAGACAGATTTCTCGACTGCGTTGCACCCGATAGTTATCGGGTCCGCTCGAAATGACGGTAACCTGAGGGAGAGTCGCTGCCACCTCAACTACTTCTTAAACGCCTCCCTTTTTGCCCTCACATACTGATTTGGCCATTCCGTATTATCGCCTAATACCTGTGCTGCATGTGTTGGAAAATAAGCATCACGCAACGATTCGCGGGCAATAAAAATTAAATCGGCTTTTTCCTGTTCCAGAATTTCTTCTGCCTGGTGCGCCTCAACAATTACGCCTACTGCACCCGTATAAATGCCGATCTCATTTCTGATTTTATCTGCAAAAGGAACCTGGTAATTTGGTCCGGCTGGAATAAAAGCATCAGGTACATTTCCACCCGAAGAAGTATCAATTAAATCTACTCCCCGATCTTTTAATACTGCAGCCAATTGCAATGAGTCATTTTCGTTCCAGCCACCTTCCGTCCAGTCAGTCGCCGAAATGCGGACAAATAAAGGCAGGTTTTCGGGCCATACCGATTGCACCGCTTCAACCACATCAATGACTAAACGGATCCGGTTTTCGAAACTTCCACCATAAACATCTGTACGTTTATTACTCAGCGGACTAAAAAACTGATGCAGTAGATAACCATGTGCTGCATGTATTTCTACTACTTTATAGCCTGCATCAACTGCACGTTTAGCAGCTGCCCTAAAGGCAAAAACAATATCCTGAATTTCTGATATCGTTAATTCGTGTGGTTCAACCTGTCCTTGTTTAAAAGGAATTGGCGATGGACCAACCGGTTTCCAGCTGTTTTCGCCGGCAGCAATCTGTTCGCCGCCATTCCATGGCACCTCACAACTGGCTTTTCTGCCTGCATGTGCCAACTGGATCCCAGCGATAGCACCATTGTTATGAATAAAAGAAACAATCTGTTTCAGTTTTTCTACATGTTCATCTTTCCAGATGCCCAGATCGGCATAAGTGATTCTTCCATCAGCGGTTACCGCAGAAGCTTCCTGGATAATTAAGCCTGCACCACCAACGGCACGGCTTCCCAAATGCACCAGGTGCCAATCGTTGGCAAAGCCATCAATAGCCGAATATTGGCACATCGGCGAAATCACAATTCTATTTTTTAGGGTTACATCCTTTATGGTAAAAGGAGAAAATAATTTAGACATATCTTGTTTTGTTTAACCGCAAAGGACACAAAGTTTTTTCGCAAAGAAATTGAAGACCTTAACCTCTGTGTCCTTTGCGTATTCCTTCTTTTCTTTGCGGTTGAATTTTAAAAACCAGCGTTCTTCAATTCGGTATTGATGAACTGAATTTCTTCAACGTTTAATTTTACGTTTATCGCTCCTGCATTTTGTACCGCTTGTTTTTCATTCCTTGCGCCAACCAAAGCAATGGTTATGCCCGGGCGTTGAACCGTCCAGCGTAACACCAACTGAGATAAGGTAGCATTTTTCTCATCTGCCAACGGTTTTATTTTAGCCAAAAACGCATTTGTTTTTTCAATACTTTCCGGCGAGAAAAATTTATTTCCCTGACGGTGATCACCCTCTTCAAATTTATAATCAGCAGTCATTTTTCCGGTCAGTAAACCGCGTTCCATCGGACTATAAGCCAGAACCGATTTATTGTTTTCGATGCAATATGGAACAGTTTCTTCTTCAACACCGCGGTTTACCATACTAAATGGGATCTGGTTAGAAATAATTTCTAAAGTCTGATCTGCTTCTTTTAATTGTGCTGCATCATAGTTGCATACGCCTGCATAACGCACTTTACCCTGTTCAATTAACCTGCTCACGGCTTCGAAAGTTTCGCTGATCGGTGTAGTTACATCCGGCCAATGAATCTGGTAAAGATCGATATAATCGGTGCCCAGACGTTTCAAAGATTGCTCACATTCATAAATCACACTTTCTTTTCCGGCATATTTATAAATATCGATTTCTTTTCCATCGTTGTTTTTACTCTTAAAACCAAAATCGCCTTTGGCCAGATCCCAACGCATCCCGAATTTGGTTACCAGTTGTAATTTATCGCGCGAAATCCCTTTTATGGCATCGCCTACAATTTCTTCACTATCTCCCTGACCATAAATTGGTGCGGTATCAATAGAAGTAACCCCTAAATCATAACCGGCTTTAATTGCATTAATGGCATCGTTTCTATCTGTGCTTCCCCACATCCAGCCGCCAGCAGCCCAGGCGCCAAATGTGATTACCGAAAGTTCTAAATCTGAGTTTCCAATTTTTCTGTATTCCATAATTATTTTTTAATGATTTGATCAACCACATAACTGTTATGCGGCAGGTAAGCGAGTAGTACCGATAAAAATGCCACATGAATAAGTTGAGAAGGCAGTGCCTCCCAGTTTTCAATTACTGTTGTTCCGAAAATCAGCGCTAACGAAATCACTCCGGCAAATAATAACCCTTGCCTGGTAAATAAACCTAAGATAATCATTAAGCCTGCAATAAATTCGGCAAAAGGCAAAACATAACTGAAAGAAATAACCAATGCATCAGGCAAATACGATTTCGAAAATTGCCCCACCATCCATTTACTAAAACCAGCGAGTTTTGGTAAACGTACTAAACCATGTCCGAAAAAACTTAAACCAATGGCTAAGCGACTAAGTAAATATGCCCATTTTGTATCCATATATATCGATGTACTACAAACATACAATCTCCACATTAAGGATGTTTTAATGCAACAATTATTAGACTGATATTTTACCTTTCAATGGCGGAGAGCAGAGGGCGAAGAGCGAAGAGTGCGGAGCGTATGGCGTTGGGGGTAAGACTGGGAAATGAATGGTGCCAAACTTTTTTCACCAAAAATTTGGAGATAAGAAAACAACATCATACTTTAGTGTATTATTTAACTAATACAGTAGATATGATCAACATTAACAATCTTAATTTTGGCTACAGTAAGCATAAGCCATTATTTAAAAATATGAGCATGCGGTTAAGCAACGGCCATATTTACGGTTTGCTCGGTAAAAACGGCGCCGGCAAATCAACATTATTAAAAAACCTTGCTGGTTTGGTGTATGCACAGAGCGGTACATTGGAGGTAATGGGTTATGACCCTGCGAAAAGACAGCCCGCACTTTTAGAGCAGATCTGTTTTATTCCGGAAGAATTTTATTTACCATCGGTTAAAATTGATGCCTATATAAAAGCCAACGCCCCTTTCTATAAGAATTTCGACCACAATTATTTCACCGATCTTATCAAAGAATTTGATATTCCGGTTGAACAGAAACTCATCAATATGAGTTATGGACAAAAGAAAAAAGTAATTATCGCATTCGGTCTGGCCACCCAGGCGAAACTGGTGATTATGGACGAACCTACCAATGGTTTGGACATTCCATCAAAAGCACAGTTCAGGAAAATTATGGCTTCAGCAATGACAGATGAACGCTGTATTATCATTTCTACGCACCAGGTTAGAGATTTGGATAACCTGATCGACACGGTGATTATGCTTGATGAGAATGATATTGCCCTTAAAGCAACAGTAGAAGAAATTACCGCAAAATTAACCTTTAAAAAAGTCAAAGAAATTGACGACAGCATTATTTATGCTGAACCATCCCTCTCTGGTTATAACGCTGTAATGCCAAACTACCACCAGGAAGAAAGCAAATTAGATATGGAGCTACTTTTTAATGCCATACTCGCAGAAAAAATCAAATTTAAACCTCTATTCAGTTAAGCGATGAACAACACATTTAATATTAATCGATTTGGCTTATTGCTTAAAAGACAATGGCTTGATTTTGGAAAAATTTACCTGATGAGTTTTGGTGTATTGATTGGGATTTTGGCTCTATTTTATAGCATAAGTTTAACGAGTGATAGTTTAAAAAACATCTCTTCCAACACTTTAAATTTTAGATATCCGCTATTTCTAATTACAGGTTTTCTCTTCGCAAGTATTATAGCAAATAGTTATTTTATGCACTTAGGACAAAAACCTAAAGCAATTATCAACATTTTAATCCCGGCATCTACTACTGAAAAATTCCTAAGTGCTATATTCTATACATTAATCATTGCAATCCCAAGTTATCTGTTATGCTTTTATGTTATTGATTTTGCCTTTGTTTCTTCCGTTAGGGCAACGCATACACTGACATCAAGTTACAACGATTACCAGGGCAAAAAAGTAGTTATTGATCATTTAGCCTATTTTTTTTCAACCGAAACAGTTAAAGATTTTTATCCATTTTATTATGTACCCCTTTTAATCAATGGTATTTTCTTGTTAGGTTCTATATTTTTCAAGAGTTTCCATTATGTTAAAACAGCAATTTCTGTAATGATATTTGGAGTGCTTTGGGTTACTTCAACAATTTTTGTGATTCAAAAATTAACTAATAATACTGTTTGGATTGGAAATCACTACTGGCAAGATGAGCGTAATATTTTCCTCATAATGAGTTTAACCGGCATATTATTAACATTATTATTCTGGTATATCTCATTTATACGTTTAAAAGAAAAGGAGGCTTAAATGGAATTTAATAACAACAAGGCCATTTATCTACAGATAGCTGAATACGTTTGCGAGCAGATATTATTAGGTAAATGGAAAGCCGACGAAAAAATCCCATCGGTGAGAGAAATGGCGATAGAAATGGAAGTAAACCCCAATACAGTAATGCGGACATACGAATTGTTACAGGGTAAGCATATCATTAACAATAAAAGGGGGATTGGTTTCTTTTTGGCTGATGATGCCATTGATCAGGTAAAACAATATAGAAAAACCAGTTTCATTGACGATGAACTCCCAAACCTGTTCAGAAATCTTTATCTATTGGAAATCGATTTCGATGAGTTAAAATCCCGCTATCAAACTTTTGTATCACAAAACTTTAACGCTTAAAAAATGAAAACAAGCAATAAATTATTAATGGGACTGGCAATTGTCCTGCTCATCATTCCTTTAACAGTAATGATCTTAATTGCCAAAGCAAACCGGATCGATAATAAGACCTATGACAAGATGATTACAGGAGCCGAAACAATAGATAGTGAAGCTGATCGTTTTATCAAAAAATTCCCTGTTCAGGCATTTCAACAAGTGGTAATTAATGGATCAGAATCATCTTACCTTAATATAAAAATCATTGCAAACGATAAATTTTTGCTTAAAGCAACGAACGATCTTGCTCCTTACATTGAATATAAGGTGGATAAAGATGGGAAACTTAATATATCCTTAAAAGCAGAACGCAACTACCAGCATGGCACACTACTGATCTTTTCACCAAACTTAAAAGGCATTACTTTTAATAATGTATCTGTTGATGGATTGTCGGTAAATACTGATAGCTTAAATGTAGACATCACTAAAGGTGCAAACTTCAGATTTGGGGAAGATATGAAAATCAAAAACCTGAACCTGGTAAGGAAGACTATATATCAAGAACAAGATGTGGTGATACCCGGCATTACCATTGAAGATGCAAAAATAGAAAACCTTCGGGTTGATATCAATGGAGCATATTTAACCGTAAACAATACACCGCTCCGGAATGTCGATTTAAGATTGAAAGACGCAAAAGCAGAATTCAAGAATGAAGAAAATAGAATTATTGCACCCATAGAAACCCTCTTGTTGAATAGTATAGCTAAAAACGATGTGAATTTTCAGCATGTAAAGATTAACAAAACAAGTGGAAATCTTTCTGATGAAACAAGTATCCAAATGCCTACCATTAATTTAAAACAATTGCTCAAATAACGTTTATTATCACATAAGTCATTGCAGATTATTGTGATTTTGTAAAAAAGGCATGATTTTTAAGCTAACTAATTGGCAAAAGTTTAACTTGAGCCAATTAGTTTTTTACATTATTAGCCATCAATGAAGCGATACTTCCTTTTACTTTCCCTGAGCTTATTTGTTTTTAGCCACGTAAAGGCAAAAACAGATACCCTTTCTATTACCTTAGATAACGTTAAATACCCTTATCCGGTTAAATATTTCGCCATCAATACCGAAGGACAGGATATTAAAATGGCGTATATGGATGTTGCACCTACAGCAAATGCAAACGGCAAAACAGCAATTCTTTTCCATGGAAAAAATTTTGGTGGTTATTATTGGGGCAACGTGATTAAAGCATTAACCAATATTGGTTATCGGGTTATTGTTCCTGATCAGATTGGTTTTGGAAAATCATCAAAAGCATTTATCCATTACAGCTTTCACCAGATGGCAACTTGGAATAAAAAACTCCTGGACACCTTAGGCATTCAAAAAACAGTGGTTTTAGGCCATAGCATGGGTGGTATGCTGGCCACACGCTTTGCTTTAATGTATCCCGAAACAACCCAAAAACTACTACTCGAAAACCCGATCGGTTTAGAAGATTATAAAACTTTTATTCCTTACGTTACCACTGCACAGCAATACCAAACCGAACTAAAAACTACCGCCGAAAGTGTTAGGAAATATTATCAGGGCTCTTATTTTACGTATTGGAAACCAGAATATGAATACCTGGTTGATATTGCCGGAGGGGTAACCAATAGTGCTGATTATCCACGCTGGGCTAAAGTTGCCGCGCTAACTTACACCATGATTTATGAACAGCCTGTAGTTTACGAATTTCAGAATTTAAAGGTACCTACCATTTTATTTATCGGTAAAGAAGATAAAACCATTGTGGGCAAAGGCTTGCTTACACCTGATCAGCAGGCTCTACACGGCCAGTACAAACTTTTAGGCAAACAAACTGCTGCAAAAATTATTGGTGCTAAAATTATAGAATTTGATGCCTGTGGCCATATTCCGCATATTGAAATTCCAACGGAATTCCTGGTGGCATTAACGGGGAGTTTGTAATTTTAAAAGACCTTATAGGTTTTCAAAACCTATAAGGTCTGAATGAATTAATTCACCTCTTTCCCCACGATTTTATTAATACCCTGCATTTCGAAATCAATGTCTTGTCCCATCGATTTCATTTTCCCATACAGCTCTATACGCAGATGACTATTTAGCACTATCCCGGTCTTAATATCAATAGATGTTTCCCCTGAGTTGGTCCCATTTAAATCGGTTTCCATTTTATTGCCCATAACCACAAAACTTCCTTTTGATACTAATGCACCTTTTACGCTCAGGGTAGCAATCCCATCTTTCACTTCTTTCAAAGTGTATTCCGTAATGGTTTCTATAGGCATACTCATTTGAAGTTTTGTATCAACCGTCCATTTATCGCCAATTTTAACAGCTCTTTCCGGATATATCTTAAACGAAGATTCCATGGTCTGTTTCACCACTTCTTCGCTGAACTGTTTGCTTAAGGCATTTTTGATCTGTTTTACCTGGCTGGTATCTGTAGTCATTTTTGACGCCATATTGTCGAGCATTTTATCAATGCCCGCAACGGTTTTTATCCCTCCGTCTGGCGTTACCGTCATAAAAAAAGAAGCGCCCTTTAAACCACTAAATGGATTTTTTTTGGTGCTGTCCTGCTCATCCGAATTATAGGTCATTGTAGTGCCCATCGCAACCGATTTCATAAAAATCCTGTTGTAGGTTACTTTCACATCTTTTTCTCCATTGTGGCCTTCGGTAATATCGAAAGTATAATCCGTGCCTATATTTTGGGTTAAATGCACATCCCGACCGCCAATTTTCTGATTGATGATCTGATCAGAGTTAATGGAGAAATCATACCTATAACCTGTAGGATAATTTTGCCTTAATACATAAGTTTTCTGCGCAAAACTGCTGATCGAAATCAGGCTAAACATTATAGTCGCCAATACTCTCATTTGATAATTCACTTTAACCGGCAGGCTGTTGCGCAAAAATGCGACTTAACTGAAAATACAATTCGGGATGTTTATCTTTTAACAGCTCAGGCTTTTCAAAAAAATATTCTGAAACCACGGCAAAAAACTCAGCCTGATTGGTGATGGCATAAGGGTTAATATCAGACTTGTTATCCTCAATTTTTTCCATTTCTTCATGCATCATTTTAATCCATGGTAAAGTGTACTCATGTGCCAATAAATTTTCAGGAACGCCATCAGTTGCCCCATCCGATTTATCCAAAAGATGGACAAATTCGTGTATCGCTGTATTTTCTTTCCCGGCACTTTTAGAAAAACCATGACGCAGCGCCGAACGCGATAAAATCATCTGTCCGTTCATATAACCTGTACCCACCATACCCATAATATTCCTTTCTCCACCATCAAACTGAAAATCTTTGTTAAAAGTATCCGGATACAATAGTACGCTGGTTAAGTTTTTGTATTGCCAGTCATCGAAACCAAAAATCGGAATCACGGCACTTGAAGCAATCAGCAATTCATCTAAAGTTGTCATTTCCAAACCTACCGCTTCAATTTTAACCGTACTAAAAAATGAAGCTACCTTTTGCTCAAACCTAAGTTTATCAGTCGAATCGAGATTATGGTAGTAACCGACATAGTCGTCGAGTATCTTTCTGTCCACATCTGTCAAAGGCTCAACAGCAACCTTCTTTTTTTTAAGGATAAGGTAAAGGGCAATCAAAAAAATAGGGATTAAATAAGCAAATGGCAACGAGTTCATAATAAAGATTACACAGATTAGAGTGATTACGCGGATTTAATGTGATTACCGATTTAATAGATTGTACAAATTGGAGGTTAGCTTTCGATGATTTCTAATTGAACCAGAACATCTTCCCTGGTAACCGGATATGGCTGATTATTGGTTATCGCCTGATAAACAGCTTCGAAAAGGGGCAGATAACTTCCTACCTCCGATTTGATGATTTCTTCTGTTTTGTTCCCATCTGCATCAATAACGGTTAATAAACCATCTTTATTTGCAGGCTCAACGCCGTAGCCTGGATCAGTTAATTTCATGCCCGCCAGCAACTGTTCTTCCTGAATATCTGTTCTTTGTTTAATAAAGCTACCATTTACACCGTGTAAAATGAAGCCTGGCTGTGGGTTTACCACCAACATACTCGAGGTTACAAAAACATTTACACTGTCGGGATAGCTCAATTGGATCGAGAAATAATCGTCAACCAATGTACCTGCCCTGTTTTTACCCAAAATTTTATGAAAACTCAATGGTTTGCCAAATAAACCGATCACCTGATCTAAAAGGTGCGGACCTAAATCGTATAACAGTCCGCTGGCCTCTACCGGCGTTTCTTTAAATATCTTCGGTCCGATCACATTGCGGTAACGATCGTAACGCAAATGAACTTCAACCAGCTTACCCAGCTTGCCACTATCGAGCACTTTTTTTACCGAAGTAAAATCGCTGTCCCAACGGCGGTTTTGGTAAAAGAAAATCTGTTTGCCAACACTATCCGCCAGTTCGAAAAGCTCTTTAGCCTGTGCAGTGTTAGCGGTAAAAGGTTTTTCAACCAGAATATGTTTATGCGCATTTAATGCGGCTTTTGAATGTTCGTAATGAAGGTTATTTGGGGTATTAATCACCACTAACTCAATTTCTTCATCGTTTAAAAGTTCATCAACGCTATTGTAACTAGTAATATTAGGATAATTGTTAACTGCATTTTTATGGCTTCGCTCTACTACGGCCTTTAGATTGAAACCATCATGTGCATTTAGAAATGGCGCGTGAAAAACCTTACCTGACATGCCATAAGCTAATAAACCTGCGTTAATTGTTTTATTGATATTCGTATCCATAGGTTATAAATGTAACCAAAAATACCATTACCATTCAAGCTTAAGTGTTAAAAAGCCTAAACGTTTTACTTAAGGCTTACACGTTTTTACACTATCTTTGTAAGATATGAAACCGTCGGAGATTAATGCCAAATGGAAAGTTTTACAGGAGAGGATTTCAACTGAATTTGATTCCGATTTTCCTGATTTAAAAGTGATGCTTTTTCTCATCGGCGTTCAGGAATTGGGCAAAGGTCCAAAGAAATACAGTAAACGCCAGAAAGAAGAACTGATGCACATTGCTACCTGCCGTTTATTGAGCGAAATGGGCTTTTATGAATTAGAGGGCTTGGATCAGGATGGATGGCCGCACTGGAAGTTAATTAAAGCCATTCCGCCTTATACCATGCTGGAGCAGGAAATGCTGATGAAATCACTAGTGGTGAGTTATTTCGAAGATATTTATTCTTCAGACTAATTTCCTCGCAGTGTTGGATGTTCCTATCTAATACGAATCTATTCGAAGATTTATTTAAAGCTTTTGGAAAGCAGGATCATCTGCTTTTCTTAATGTTAGCCGGGCTTTTTGCTGTATCTCCCAATCCGATAAAGAATCGGGATTGGGAGGATGCCGCTTCAATCCCGTTTGAAAAATTCTGCCGGTACAGCTATTTGGGGTTGCAGGTGCGCCGGAAAAACTTACGAAGTTGGCCCCGGCTTGGTCTAAGCGAAACTTCGTAAGTTCGGCCTGATCAGCACCAAACCTAAGTTAACTAAACCCGACAGCAGCGGACACCGAACGCAGAGAGGTAAAGCGAATGGCGGGGCTGTGGGAACCGATACAAACAGTAACCTGCTTTTCAAAAAACTAATGAATATAAACTAGCAGTGTCAGATGGTAACATCAGACACCACATCAAAAAACTCACGCTGTTGGCCCCGGCTTGGGCTAGCTAAACATCGTAAGTTTGGCCTGGCCAGCACCAAACCTAAGTTAACTAAACCCGACAGTAGCGGACACCGAACGCAGAGAGGTAAAGCGAATGGCGGGGCTTTCGGAACCGATACAAACAGTAACCTGCTTTTCAAAAATCAATGAATATAGAATAGCATTGCAGATAATAACATCAGACACCACAACCAATGCTTAAAAATAAAAAACCCCGGTGAATGTACACCAGGGCTGCATATATAAAGACCTCATAGGTAGAGGGAATGTGCGGTATTATCCTTGTTTTTGCGCTGATGCTTTTAATGCATCGTTAGCCACGATTACAATTTCCACACGACGGTTAGCTGCACGGCCTGCATCAGTAGTGTTATCTGCAATCGGTTCCGCAAATCCTTTACCCATGGTAACTAATCTTGATGATGGAACACCTTGAGAAACGGCATAAGCTTTTACAGCAGCTGCTCTTCTTTCTGAAAGCCCCATGTTATATTGTTCTGTACCACGGCTATCGGTATGGCCGATAATTTTGATATCTGTATCAGGATATTGATTTAGTGACGAAGCTAAACTCTGAATATTGGTTTTAGCTGCATCTTTTAACGCAGTTTTATCGAAATCGAATAAAATACCACTATCAAATTTTACAATAATTCCTTCTCCTTCACGAATAACTTCGGCATTAGGTATGGCTTTTTGGATTTCAGCTGCCTGTCTGTCCATTCTACGACCGATAAAAGCACCCGCTGTACCACCAATAGCGCCACCAATTAAAGCACCAACTGCTGTATTACCGGCTTTTTTACCGATTAATGCACCAATAACCCCACCAGCTGCAGCACCAATACCAGCTCCTTTTTGTGTTTTAGTTAAGCTATCACAACTTTGGAATGCCATCGAACCTACTGCTAACCCTATACTTAATGTTGCTATTTTTACTTTTGAAATACTCATGATATGAAAGATTTATAATTTCTACCCGACATATTCAAACACAATGCCAAAACTATTGGAATCATGCTTTTTGACCAATTTAGCTACAAATAGCAATCTCTTAGACCCAAAAAAGGGTTCAGATAAATCTGAACCCCAAATATATTGTATCATTCTTAGTACAAAAATTATGCAGAGAAATAACTCTCCAACTCTTTTAAAGTATTTTCATCCGTTTTAAAATCTTTGATCACTTTCCCTTTTTCTACCAGAACAATCCTGCTACAAACATCGGTAACATGGTTTAAATCGTGACTGGAGATAAAAGTTGTCATGTTGCCTGCCTGTGCTTTTAACAAATTTTTTAAGCGGATCTGGGTAGTTGGATCGAGGTTGGCAAAAGGTTCATCCAAAATTAAGATCTCAGGCTTTTGCATCAAAGCGGCAGCAATACCCACTTTAACCTGGTTTCCCTTGCTAAAATCGCGGATGTATTTACCACTGTTGAGGATTTCGCCATTAAAAAACTCGCCATATTGGTTAAGGTAGGCAGAAACGTCGGCGACACTTAAATTGTGCAAACTGCCAATAAAAATAAAATACTCTTCAGGCGTCAAATAATCAATCAGGAAACCTTCGTCCAAAAATGATGCGGTATAATCTTTCCAGGTATCATTCTGCATAACATTCTGGCCTTTGGATAAAACCTCACCTGTGGTTGGGCGGATCAGGTCTAGAAGCATCCTAAAGAAAGTAGTTTTACCGGCACCGTTATTTCCTACTAAACCCACGGTTTCTCCGGCAGCAATCTGTAGATCTTCGATGTTTACAACGGTTTTATCGCCATAAACTTTTTGTAATTTTTTAACTTCTAAAATCATAATTATTCTCTAAAGCCTTCGGCAATTTTATATCGTTGTTTTTCAAGTCTTTTTGCAATGTAGTTTACCCAGAAGCCCCGCATCAACAGCATAATCAAACCGAATATGCCCACTACAGCTAATCCCCAGTAAGGTTTATTTAACATGCCGAAGGGTACATACATTAAAATAGGTGTAAGTGCGTAAGGGAACATTAAAAGCCATTGGGTAGCACCGGTTCCCTGGTAATTAAAGCTTGCGGCTTTGGTAATATCCAGGCGTTTATAGTTTAAGGTAGCAAGGTAAAGCACGACTACAGTTCCAAAACCAATATTGTATAAATAAGCGGCTAAATGCAGAAGCAGTAATTTCGGACTTAAAAAGCCATAAAAACTGGCCAAAACCGTAATAATGGTGCAGCCTATAGTAAAAAGCAAAAACTTAGCCTTGATGTAATCTTTAAAGTTGATTTTGTTGGCCAATATGCCATCAAAATGGGCACTTTGCCAGGCAAACATAAACTGACCATAAATGATGATGGAAATACCCGTCATAAAAATGGCACCAAACATCATCTGGCCAAAAGCATCGCTATTGATTGCTTTTTCCTTATAGAAGATAAATCCATAAAAAAGGAAAAAGAAGCCCAAAATCACCGCTGAGCGCGGGCGTTTGTGACGGAGAATTAATTTTAACTCTAAAGCGGCCAGTTCGCCAACCTTGCCAAAACGGTTAAGGAAAGCATAATCGGTACTGCCTTTTTTCTCTTGTTTGGCACTTAACTCTTCCACATATAAGTTTTTACGCAAAAAGCTGGAATTGAGAAAAAATATCGCAACCGCTGCCAGTGTAAACACAAAGCCATATAAAGGATGTGTGATGATGGCTTTGAATACAAAATCGGATGCGGCCATAATAGAAATTACCTTATAGTACTCTAAAGCAGCAAAAGCAGCAATTACAACCAGCCCGAAAAAGGTGTAAAGTGTATTAGTGATTGATTTCCGCTTAATGTATAACACCAGGTAATTATTGAAAACCATCACTGAAAATATCGAAACGAGATACATCAGTAGAACTAGTACGCCATATTCAGGCAAAATCTTAATGAAACAGAAAGGTAGAAAAATAAAAAACGGCCAAAGATTAAATGCGGAAAATAGTGCCTTAACATTTAAAAAACTGATGATTTTGCTTCTCGAAATCCTTAAATGCAGATAAGGAATAATACTTAAGGTTGGTAGCTCCTGAAACTGCAGGCGCATGATAAAATCGAATGCGAAATAATAAAGGATAATGCCGTTAAAACTGGAGATGACCTCTTTGTTCGGGAAAATTTTTGGCAGGAAATGAGACATTCCAAAGCCTACGCCAACGGCAATAGCCAGGAAGTATAACATAAAGAAACCCAAAACAATCTGGCCAGCAATACTACTGCCTCTGTTCCGCGAACGCCAGAAAGATTTTCTTTGATGGCTTAAAAAAATACTCAGCATATTTAGTTTAGGTGTTTGATTTTTAGTCAATATACCTATTAGTATGCATTCGGGAGAAAATGTTACACTAATATTTGTATTTGTCTTTCCAGTTTTGTCTTAGCTTTTCGCGCAGTTTCTCTTCTGCAGCATTTTTACCCGGATCGTAGAGTTTTGTGCCGCTTAGTTCTTCCGGAAAATATTCCTGGGGCGAAAAATTACCTTCATACCCATGAGAATATTGATAATCTTTCCCATAACCGATGTTTTTCATCAGTTTGGTCGGTGCATTGCGGATATGTAAAGGTACAGGTAGATTCCCGGTCTGTTTAACCAAAGCCTGCGCTTTGTTAATGGCCTCATAAGAGGCATTGCTTTTTGGAGAACTGGCCAGATAGGTTACACATTGTGACAGGATAATCCTTGCCTCCGGGTATCCGATTACATTAACCGCCGTAAAACAGTTATTGGCTAACAAAAGCGCATTTGGGTTTGCATTGCCGATATCTTCTGAAGATAGGATTAATAACCTGCGGGCGATAAATAATGGATCTTCTCCTCCTTCAATCATCCTGGCTAACCAGTAAACCGCAGCGTTAGGGTCGCTACCACGGATTGATTTAATAAATGCCGAAATAATATCGTAATGCTGTTCGCCGGCTTTATCATACAGCGCGAGGTTTTGTTGTGCATGGGCAAGCACATTCTCATTGGTAAGTATTATTTTATTACCACCAATGCCATTAATGGCAATTTCGAGCACGTTTAAGAGCTTTCTTGCATCGCCACCAGATAGCCGGATTAAGGCCTCGTGCTCTTTTATCGTGATTTTTTTCTCGGCTAGAACAGCATCTTTTTTAATGGCTGTTTGCAACAAACCGACTAATTCTTCTTCTGTGAGTGATTTTAAAATGTAAACCTGACAACGGGAAAGCAAAGCGGAAATAACCTCGAACGATGGGTTTTCGGTTGTGGCGCCAATTAAGGTAACAAGTCCTCGTTCTACTGCGCCCAACAAGCTATCCTGTTGCGATTTACTGAAACGATGGATCTCATCAATAAACAAAATGGGTAACCCCAAAAAGCTATCTTTTAGCTGTGCGGCGCGGTCGATTACCTCTCGGATATCTTTCACGCCACTGTTAATGGCACTCAGGTTAAAAAATGGCCGGTCTAATGCCTGCGAAATAATATAAGCCAAAGTGGTTTTTCCTACTCCCGGAGGCCCCCAAAAAATCATGGAGGGAAGCTGGCCGCTTTCAATAGCTTTACGCAATACCGCTCCAACTCCTACTAGATGTTTTTGCCCAACATATTCATCGAGATTTTGTGGGCGTATACGTTCGGCTAAAGGAGGCAGGTTTTGCATAATGGTAAATATATAAAAATTGAGTATTTTGTTTGTCGATAATTTACTAACCAAATCTCGAATACATAACCCCCAAAATGATGGTTTAGCTTTGGCACGGAAGAACTGGTTGAAACGGAGAAGTTATTTACTCATCATATACTATAGAAAAAGTCATCATCTCGACTGAAGCACAGCGAAACGGAGAGATCTATCCAGCTAGATTTCTCGGCTGCGTTGCACTCCGCTCGAAATGACGACAGATAGCACAAAAAATCTAATCCTCAATCTTCGAATGGTGCTTCGTATCTTTCATAGTGGTATACAATATCAGCGAAATTAAAATACATGCGGTTACATACCAGTAGAAGTAATTTTCGTGACCGATATTTTTAAACCAAAGCGCAAAATATTCTGCCGTGCCACCGAAAATGGCAACAGTTAAAGCATAAGGTAAACCCACACCCAAAGCCCTGATTTCGGCAGGGAACAGCTCGGCTTTAACCACAGCATTAATACTGGTATAGCCACTTACAATAATCAAAGCGCCGATCATCAATAAAAATATAATTGTGGTATTGGTTTCGCTAGCCAAACCTGTTAAAATTGGATAGGTACATAAGGTACCCAGTACTCCAAAACCGATTAATAAGGGCTTTCTACCGATTTTATCGGATAACAAACCAAACAAAGGCTGCATAATGGCAAAAACCAGCAACGAAATGAATGATAACGTTGTAGAGGTTTCTTTACTCAGGTGAACCGTATTCACAAGAAACTTTTGCATATAGGTACTAAATGTGTAAAAGGCAATTGTACCGCCCAAAGTTAAACCCACAACCGTAAAAATCTCTTTCGGATATTTCAATAATACAGCGATGCCTCCTTTTTTGTCTTCCGAATTTTTACTTTTAAAGGCGGCCGTTTCATTAATATGTCTACGCAGATACAACGCAATAAAAGAGAGGACAGCACCAATAAAAAAAGGAATGCGCCAGCCCCAATTGTGTAATTGGGCAGGAGTAAGTAACCAGTTCTGCAAAATCAGCTGGATCCCTAAAGCTAATAATTGTCCGCCAATTAGGGTTACGTACTGAAAACTTGAATAAAAGCCACGGTGCTTTTTGGTGGCCATTTCGCTTAGGTAAGTAGCAGAAGTTCCATATTCACCACCGGTACTCAAGCCCTGGATCAATCTTGCAAACACAAGCAACAGCGGAGCGGCGATACCGATTCGTTTGTAACCTGGGGTTAAACCGATAATTAACGAACCTATGGCCATTATTAACACAGAAAGCGTCATCGCGCGTTTCCTGCCTAATTTATCAGCAATGCTACCAAATAACCAACCTCCAATGGGGCGCATTAAAAATCCCACGGCAAAAATGCCTGCAGTATTCAATAACTGGGCGGTTGGATTGCTATTCGGAAAAAAAGCCGGAGAAAAATAAAGTGCAAAAGCAGAATAGGTGTACCAATCGTACCACTCAACAAGATTGCCAACCGAACCACCAAAAATAGACTTTAGCCGGTATTCTACATCCTTGATTTCGTCTTTTTGTCCTGTTTTTTCCATCGTATAGAATATTGAATGAGTAAGTGATTGAATGAATGATTCAATAACCCAATATGAAACTTAAATTAACCCCAGTTGTTAATCAAAAATATAATAATTTTATAAAGAAAGAGCGGAGTTATTTTCATCGCGATTACATTTACTCCTTCCGACATTCAACATTCAATCATTAATAAAAATGAAAGATAACTTTTCTACCCAATCTGCCGATTACGCCATATACCGACCAACATATCCGCCGGAATTGTACGATTATCTTTTTAGTCTGCTAAAAAACAAAGAAACTGCCTGGGATTGTGCTACCGGCAATGGTCAGGTTGCTCGGGTGTTGGCTCAGCATTTCGGGTCGGTTTATGCAACAGACATTAGCGAAAATCAATTAAAAAACGCTTTACAATTGCCAAATATCACTTACAAAGTGGAGCCGGCAGAACAAACATCGGTGGAAAATGATAGTTTCGATCTTATTACTGTAGCGCAGGCCATCCACTGGTTTAACTTCGAAGCCTTTTATGCAGAGGTAAAAAGAACACTAAAACCAGACGGACTTTTTGCAGCAATTGGTTATGGGATTATGTCTATCGATAAAAAAGTAGACAAAGTTATCCATAAGCTTTACGAAGATATATTAGGCAAGTACTGGGACAGTGAACGCCGCTACATTGAAGAAGGTTATAAAACAATACCTTTTCCTTTTGAAGAAATAATTGCACCACATTTTCAGATCAAAACCACCTGGAATTTTAACCAGTTAATTGGCTATTTAAATACCTGGTCTTCCTTGCAACACTACAAAAAAGCAAATGATCGGAATCCACTCGAATACCTATTTACCGAGCTAAAAGAAGCCTGGGGTGACGATGCAGAGAAAGATGTTCATTTCCCTATTTTATTGCGGGTTGGACGATAGGTTAACCACAGAGGTAACAGAGAAACGGCACAGAGGTCACTGAGTTGTTTCCAGTTAGGGATGGCCAATAGCCTCCGTTTACCCTGTGAAAACTCAGCGATCTCTGTGGTTAATTACTTTTCAGCATTTCCAGAATAATTATGACAAGCAGTTGTTTAACCACTTTTACTGCAGTCGGGGGCGATAAATTAACCACAGAGGCAGCAGAGAAACGGCACAGAGCACACTGAGTTGTTTCCAGTTAGGGATGGCCAATAGCCTCCGTTTGCTCTGTGAAAACTCAGCGATCTCTGTGGTTAATTAAACTTCTATTTCAACAACTCCAGTATACCTAAAACAGTTAGTTTTTTCTGCTCTCCGCTTTGCATATCTTTTAATGTAAGTTCGCCACTTGCTATTTCATCGCCACCTATTAATATTACATAAGGAATTTTTTTTGCATCGGCATAAGCCATTTGTTTTTTCAGTTTGGCTGAACTTGGATATAATTCAGCTGAAATACCGGCATTTCTAAACTGCTGAACTATCGGCAAAGCATATTTTTCGGCTTCTGCATCAAAATTACTGATCAATACTTTTGTTCCAACCTCTGCTGAAGCAGGGAAAAGATTAAGTTCTTCCAATACATCATAAATACGGTCGGCACCAAAAGAAACACCCACGCCGGTTAGATCTTTTAAACCGAACATACCTGTTAAATCATCATAACGGCCGCCTCCTCCAATACTGCCCATGGCTACTTCGTTAGTTTTAACCTCGAAAATACAGCCAGTATAATAATTTAAGCCACGAGCCAAAGTAATATCAAGTTCCAATTTAGCTACCAATGGCAATCCATAAGCAATCAGGCTTTCTACATATTCGAAAACCTGTTCAATTTCTGCAACACCTTTTAACCCGGTTTCGGATTGGGCCAAAACTTCTTTCAAACTTGTCAGTTTTTCTTCATTAGTACCTTCCAATAAAATTACCGGGCGCAGTTTTTCCAAATCAGTTTCGGTAAAGCCACGTTCCAATAATTCTTTACTTACACCATCTAAACCAATTTTATCCAGTTTATCAATGGCCACAGTCATGTCTATAATCAAATCAGGTTTACCAATAATTTCGGCAATACCCGATAAAATTTTCCGGTTGTTAATTTTTATGCTGAAATCTTTTAAGCCTAATTTGCTTAAAGCTTCATTATAGATCAAAATAAATTCAGCTTCATTCAGTAAACTTTCAGATCCTACCACATCCACATCACACTGATAAAATTCGCGGTATCTACCTTTTTGCGGACGATCCGCACGCCAAACGGGCTGTACCTGGAAACGTTTAAAAGGTAGGGTGATTTCGTGCTGGTGCATGACCACATAACGAGCAAAAGGCACCGTTAAATCGTAACGTAAAGCTTTTTCAGATAATTCAGGTAAAACATTCTTACTTACTTTTCTATAAAGATCGTGTGCTTTTAATAATTTCGCAAAATCATCCTTACTCCCAAAAATTGCATTTGCGTAACCCCCAGTCAGCGATTTATTTGGATCTGAGTCATCATATTTTGCTATATAACCTTCTGCCTCGTCAAACTTTTTTTGAAGTGTTGCAATCTCATTAAGTACATTTTGACTCAAATAGTCTCCGCTATTTAAAATTTTAAAAATCAGTTTATCACCTTCATCGCCATACTTTCCGGTTAGGGTAGAAAGATTTTCAAAACTCGGCGTCTGGATTTCAGCATAACCGTATTTCCTGAAAACCGTTTTAATAGTATCATAAATAAAGTTGCGTTTTACCATTTCAACCGGAGTAAAATCACGGGTTCCTTTTGCTAAAGAGGGTTTAATAACTGACATAACCGCAAAAGTACAAAAATGTAATGTAATGTGTAAACCTCGCAGGTTTTAGAAACCTGCGAGGTTTGAAAAGTCATTTCCCCAACACCTCTTTTACCACTTCCCTGTTTGGTTTAGATACCGGGATTTTATCACCATTATCCATCAACAACGTTCCACCATCTTCTTTTAACCAGCTTTTTACAAATTTCGGATTTACCAAATGACTTTGGTGCGCCCGAACAAAACCTTGTGGTTTAAGTAAGTCTGAATATTCTTTTAATGATTTTGAGATGAGCAGCGTATCTCCCCCGCTAAAAAAGAAGTTGGTATAATTGTTATCCGCTTCGCACCTTATAATTTCATTAGTGTTAACGTACCTGATTTCGTTCTGTTGAGGCAAAGCAATCCTGGCATTTATCTTAATGGGTTCTTTCTTATCCGTCTCTTCATCCACAGGTGGATTTTGATATGCTGTGGGAGGTGCAAAATTTATGGCAACGGTATTTGGCATTATTTGGGGATGCGTACGGTTCCTTTTGATCAAAAAATAGATCAACATAAAAATACCTCCAAAAAAACCAAAAAAAATAATACCTGCTACCAAAAGCATCATAATCTCCGCACTTCCCATATTTAAAAATTCCGCATGGGCAACCTGAATGCTGTAGGTAACTATAAAAGCAAATCCGAAGATTATTTTATTTCTCATGTTTAGCGGTTTTAGCGCGTTTGGCTAAATATAAACATAAAAAAAGAATCACTCCAACAAAGGCTAAGGTAAAAAAGCCTACGACCAAAAGCATGATTATTTCTGCAGCGCCAAGATTCAAAAATCCAGCATAAGTAATTTGTAAGCCAAAAGAAATAACAAAAAAGAATAAAAATAATAACTGTTTCATATTGATTGATTTAAATGTTTAACGAAAGTAATTATGCGCTATACATTTAAAAACCAATATTGAGGATTGGATAGGCTTTGATGAGGATTGGTAGGAAATCACTTAGTATTCTGTGAGGTTAGTCATTGCGAAGAGAAATTCCAACTTTTTTGGGAAGCAATCTTTTATGCCCGCGATGAACAAGAAAAAGATCCTTCATTGCACTCAGGATGACAGCTTTTTCAATTATCCCCCTGCCTTTTTCACTTTATAGCCATCTTTTTGCAGAATGCCCATCACTTTATCGCGCACATCACCCTGGATCATGATTTCTCCATCTTTAACTGATCCTCCTACACCACATTTGGTCTTCAGCATTTTGCCCAATACTTCTAAATCTTCTGAGCGACCTCTGAAACCTGTAATCAACGTTACGGCTTTACCGCCACGATTCTTTTTATCAAGCATTACCCTTAAATCCTGCTGGTTATTGGGCGAGGTAACGGTATCATCAACTTCTTCTTCGTATTCGAATTCGGGATTGGTAGAATACATAATTCCGCCAAGATCGCTTAAACTGTTTTTCTTTGGTTTCATGCTTATAATGTAATATGGGAGATGTAAAATGGATGAGGGTTAGTTTATTGGGCTAATTGGTTAATTGACTCCAAACCCCAAACGCTCAACTCTAAATTGGTCAATGGTTGATAGTCAATAGCTTAATAACCGATCAATTATCTCCGCCAATCGCTGTACGCTTAGCGCTACATTCAAGGAACAATCACTTTTAACGAGAGTGGATTAATAACTGCTTCAATTTCAACGCCCATCTCCAAAGGCTCGCCATCTACGTGCACCGCTCCCGCCGTTTCCCTTATAATTTTAATGTTTTTTCCTTTAATAATTTCAATCATACCGGAGCTTTCTGCTTTGCCCCTTAACATTACATAACCTAAAACAGGCAATTTTATTATCGGGAAGGGTTTGATAATGCAAACATCCAGCAACCCGTCCTTTACTGAAGCATTTGGTGCAATATAAACATCGTTTCCATACTGCGATGAATTGGCAATGCTGATGGCGAAGGCTTTTCTGGTATATTCGGTACCGTCGATATTCAAATTATAAGTTTGCACCTTATAGTTAAAAACCTCCTTAAAGCCCAATTTTATATATCCTGATAACCCGCGTTTTTTATCTTTCGAAAAAACAGAACTCAGGTGGGCATCAAATCCCATTCCAGCCAGGTTGAAAAAACATTTTTTGTTAAACTCGGCCGTATCAATTTCATCAATCTTAAAATTATTGATAATAGACAGCGCATACCTTAAGTTTTTAGAAATATTTAAAAAGCGGGCAAGTCCATTGCCTGATCCCAGCGGCAAAATCCCTAAAATTTTATTATGCTTTAACACTTTTGTGGCTACCTCGTTTATGGTGCCATCGCCACCTGCAGCTATAATTACATCGAAATTTTTGGTAGCAGCTTCGTCTGCCAGCTCGCCGGCATGCCCCACATATTCGCTAAAAACGAAATTGGGACTAAACTTTTCCTTATCCAGGTATTTGTCGATAAAATCTGGAATACGCAGTTTTCCCCTCCCACCAGAGATGGGGTTTATGATAAAGAGGATATTGATCTTTGTGTGCAAAGTGTAAGATTGAGTGCACAAAATAATCTATAATTTTTGAAATAAAGAAAATATGCTAATTTTGCGGCAGTAAAAAGTGGATTGATTTGCTATCCCGATACCACGGGACCGGATTGCAACCACTTAAAAAAATTGCTAATGCCTCCTTTCAATCAATTCAACACCTGTTTCCAAGGGGTTTGGCAATTATAAATTTGTTTACTTATCATTAATTATTTAATAAATGTCATATTTATTTACATCAGAATCTGTTTCTGAAGGTCACCCAGATAAAATCGCCGATCAAATTTCGGATGCGTTAATTGATAATTTTTTGGCTTTCGATCCAGAATCAAAAGTAGCTTGCGAAACTTTGGTAACTACTGGTCAGGTTATTTTAGCAGGTGAGGTAAAATCTAAAACATATTTAGATGTACAGCAGATTGCACGTGATGTAATCAAGAAAATTGGTTACACCAAAAGCGAATACATGTTCGAGGCCAACTCTTGTGGTATTTTATCGGCCATACACGAGCAGTCACAGGATATTAACCAGGGTGTAGACAGAAGCAGCAAAGAAGAACAAGGTGCAGGCGATCAGGGTATGATGTTTGGTTATGCAACTAACGAAACGGAAGATTACATGCCACTGGCATTAAACCTTTCTCATAAATTATTACAGGAACTTGCTGTTTTACGCCGCGAAAATAAAGAAATCACTTATTTACGCCCGGATGCGAAAAGCCAGGTTACTTTAGAGTACGATGATCATAATAAACCAGTTCGCATTGATGCCATTGTAATTTCTACACAGCACGATGATTTTGATGAAGAAGCCGCAATGTTGGCCAAAATCAAAACTGATCTGGTAAACATCCTGATTCCAAGAATCATCAAAAGCAACCCTGCTTACGCACATTTATTTAACGACAAAATTGAGTACCACATTAATCCAACCGGTAAATTTGTAATCGGTGGTCCGCATGGCGATACAGGTTTAACTGGCAGAAAAATTATTGTTGATACTTACGGTGGTAAAGGTGCCCACGGCGGTGGCGCTTTTTCTGGTAAAGATCCAAGTAAAGTAGATAGAAGTGCAGCTTATGCTACCCGTCACATCGCTAAAAACTTAGTTGCTGCCGGCATTGCTGACGAAATTTTGGTTCAGGTATCTTACGCTATCGGTGTTGCAAAACCAATGGGTATTTACATTAATACTTACGGAACGGGTAAAGTAGGTAAAACTGACGGCGAGATTGCTAAAATTGTTGAATCAATTTTTGATATGCGTCCTTATTTTATTGAGCAACGTTTAAAGTTAAGAAACCCGATTTACAGCGAAACTGCTGCTTACGGACACATGGGCCGTACACCAGAAACGGTTACCAAAACATTCAGAACACCAAACGGTGAAGAAAAAACGGTTACTGTTGATTTGTTTACCTGGGAGAAATTAGATTACGTAGATCAGGTTAAAGCTGCTTTCGGCATATAATCAATCAAATAATTTTTATAATAGGCGTTTTGCAGCATTGTAGAACGCCTTTTTTTGTTTTAGACTTACGAAGTTTTGCTTAGCCCAGGCCGGGGCCAACTTTCTAAGTTTTTCTCGCACACCTGCTCAACCTAACATAGTTGCAAAAACCTAACCTACATAAACCTGATTGACGCGGGTAACTCCAGATTTTTTTTCTAATCTGATTCCATGTTTGGTGGCTCACCAAGCAGCAGAAAAATCATTGATATTTTTTTGAAAAGCAGGGTCCTGCATCCATCGGGGTCGGAAAGCCCCGCCATCCGCTTTACCTCCCTACGTTAGGTGTTCGCTCCTGTCAGGTTTAGTTAACCTGGGTTTGGTGCTGACAGGCCAAACTTACGAAGTTTCGCTTAGCGCAAGCCGGGGCCAACTTCGTAAGTTTTTCTGGCACACTGCTCAACCTAACATAGTTGCAAAAACCTAACTATCTAAACCTGATTGAAGCGGGTAGCTCCCGATTTTTTTCTAATCGGGACTACAAGCAAAAAGCAGGACTAACATTAAAAAGACTTACTACAATTGCTTTCCCAAAAACAAAGAAATCAATTGACCTTTTTTATATTCAATTTATTCTTTAGCCTTAAACATTTTATATCTATTTAAATCAGTAATTTATATGCCATTCACTTTCATAAACGATAACTCTTTCCCGTCGAAATGATCATCGTCTATGCTATAAGATTTAATATCCGCAATTTTCATTTCATCAACTGCATCAACAAAATTCTGGAACTTAGCCGTTTTGCCCGGTTTGATGATCACAATCATATACTTTGATGGATTGTTCTGATGGGTAGCTGCCACTAATAGCTTATTCGAAGCAATTTCCTTTTGGAGACTTGCCATAGAGATCACTTTCATGTTGGCCTTTTCAATAGTCCCCATATAAGAGATTGCCTTGTTATCTTTACCCAGTACAATGGTCATGGTACGCGATTCGGGATAATTTTCTATTATATTAATATCCGTCTTATCTGGCTTAGCAATATCTGCAGCATTTAATTGGCTCAACGTTGTGGTGAGCATAAAAAATGTAGTTAATAAGAACATCAGGTCTACCATCGCAGTAAGATCTACCTTTGGTGTTGCTTTTTTGGTTCTTCCTTTTACGGCCTTGCCGCTTTGAGATTCGTTTAGAGTTGCCATAATGATTAGGTTTTTAATGATGATGACAACCTTGATCAAATTGCATAAAAAAAGCAGCCAAAAATTTAGCCGCTTAAGAAAGGTCAGCAATGACGATTATTTTAATACAGATTATTTCACTGCTTCAATAACACCACAGCCCACTCGTGGTCCGGAGTTGCCGGTAGGTTGCGTGGTATAATCATCTGTACCGCCATGTACAATAATTCCACGACCGATTATATTTTTAATATCTCCATCTTTTGTGCTCCATCTATCGGTAGTAACCGAAAGTGTGGCATGCCCTTTACTATCTAACATGATATTGCCAATATCGCCACTATGGTAAGCTACAGATCCCCATTTTCCATGTGCTTCTTTCGTTGGATTCCAGTGCCCGTGCGTGTTTTCACCCATATTGCTGCAATCGCCATGCTCATGAAAGTGGACGGCAACATTGCTATCAGCACGTGCAGCAAAATTCATTTCGATGTCCATCTTAATTTTCCCGTCGCTCAGTTCGTAAAATTTTGCCGTCCCAATGGTTTTGGTGTTATCAGCCGTTTCGGTTAATGTTGCCTGGGCAATTTCTTTGTCAGTTTTGGTACAGGCACTTACAAATGCAATGCCCGCAATAGCTACGTTTAAAAGATATTTTTTCATGTGATTAAATTTAGTTTAGAAACTAAACACATTGATAATCATTTAGTTTGTTTTAAAAGAATGATAGCAAAACCATTTCGAATGCCACTTGTTTAATTTGTATAAAATCGTATAACTATGGAACGGCCAATTGCAATGAACACTTTGAGTCAAATTTTAGAGAAATTGAGGCTGAAAGGAAAAGATAACGAACTAAAAATTTCTGATCACGGTAAGATGCAAAGTAAATCGCTGGGTAAAATTTACAAACCTGAGGATTTAACTATTGTTAAAACCTACCGCTTTGAAGGAGATTCAGACCCGGCAGACAATTCAGTATTATATTTAGTTGAAGATCAGGATAAAAATATTGGATATATACTAGATGCTTATGGCATATATTCTGATAACGACGGACCAGCTTTTGACGATTTCTTAAAAAAGATCCCAACTGAAAACAGAGATGAGCAGGAATTATTCAGCTAAAATTTTAAAGATGGCCCGGTTAACCGGGCCATTTCTATTTATAAAAAACCAGAACTTTCATCTTTCGATCCTGTTTAACCAAGTCTAATCCGATATCGTTAATCGATTTCAGGATACCTACTTTATTTCTCATCGCTACATCAGTTTTGATATTGTATCGTTTTGATAAACCTGTTTCGTCTACAACGGGGAAACTAAATTCATTACTCAGATAATCGTCGGCAAAGTTGGCTAACATAGCACCTTGCCCATCGTAACCTTGTCCACTAAAACTATAACTCAATTTTACATCATTTGATTCTTTTTGGTTAAAATTTTTATTGATCAGCACATAAACAGACATCACCCGATATTCTATCCTCGCCTTTACAGGGAGTAATACCAGAAGTTTACTTCGTAGGATAATCATTAAACTATCCTTTTGTTCAGGCTTAACCAGTAAGTCTAAAGAATAGAGTGTTTCCTTATGATCAAAGTCGGAAACTTCTTTTTCGGGGAGTTCGTAAATCAATTGTTTTTCAGAAACGATACCATAAGCGTCTTTATACAAGGAAGCCATCGAAGCATTGGTAAAGGTAATCCTACGACCATCAAAAGCACTTTTATCGGTATACCGCATACTGCCCGAATGCTGGCCTTTTATATAACCGCGCAGCGTAAAACTGTGGATCAAAGTAGAATCAACAGCAAAAATATCACTATTATTATTTACCGGTTTCTCTTTAAATTCTGCTGTAGATTTTACTGCTAATCCTTTTACTAACCGATCAATCATTTGTTGATTAATCGAATCGCTTCTAACCAGGGCCACAACTTTACCCTTAGCATTTATTATTGCACTCTGCCCTACATACGCAAAGGCAAACAGCTTGTAAAAAAATCCGGTGGTATCACTACAGAGCCAAACCCTCGACGGTTTTTTTGTCAGGTAATTTTGCAGCCTCGAAGGCTTTTCGTCAGAAATACCAATAACCTGAATGCTTGCGGGATTATGCGACTGTAGTTTAGCCAGCATATCCATTTCGGGAATGCATGGACTACACCAGGTACCCCACAAGTTTAAGATATAAATTTTATCCTGCTTTTGCCCAGGCTGAATGGACCTGACAGGCGAATTGATTAAATTTTTGATCAATATATCCGGAAATTGATCGCCGGCTTTGATCTGAATACCCTGTGCCCATGCACCAGATGCACATACAGATAATAATAGATTAAAAAATATTGCTTTCATCATTTTTGTTTTACCAAAACTGAGCAAAACCCATTTTAAACTAAGTTATCGGAGATGTTATTTTAGGTTATATTATGTTAATGCAATATTTAGATTTAGAGATTTAACATACATTTGATGATGCGAAAAAGTGCCAACATTTTAATTGCAATCTGTTTTTCGGTAATGGCGGCACTTTTATCGTTACAGGTATATTGGATTGTTAACTATTACAAAACAACTTTAAAAGATTTTGAAAAGGAAGTTAACCTTGCTTTCGAAGATGGAATAAAAAAAGAGCTCGACTTACGCTGCGATACGATTCAGAACATTATCGAAAAAAAACTTTTAGATACCAATGCTTTTTTGATTAGTGCCAAATTTGATAAAAAAGACAAAAAATATATCTACACGGTTAGTGCAAAGGGTGATAAGAAAGATAACTTCTCATCGTCGTTTAGCTTATCAGATTATAGTAAGGCCCTTCCAAAAAACAAAAGTGATACCAGCGTGCGCAAACATGTTGCTGGCCAACTTGCAATGTTAATGAGAGAAGAAGATCTGGAAACACATACCATTTATTATAGAACACAAAAGCTTGGTCTGTTTATGGATGAACAGACTAAGAAATACCAATTCGATACTACTCGTTTAAGGCCTGCATTTAACATTTATTTAAAAGCCCGAAATATTGAAACACCTTATCGCTTTATTGTTAAAAAAGTAGACAGCACCAATAATAAGGGTATAAAAAAACTTGATTATGCTTTTGTTACGAGAGCGTTTCAAACCTACCGTTTCACCGATGATCAACGATACGTAAGAGCAATGTTTAAAAGTCCATCGGCTTACATTCTTTCCAGAATGGCTTTACTTCTGTTTTCTTCGTTCGCTATGATCATTATAGTATCGGGCTGTATGATCATACTTTTAAAAAGACTTTTTTGGGAGAAAAGATTATCAACCATTAAAAACGATTTCATAAGCAATATTACCCACGAATTTAAAACACCCATATCAACCGTCTCAGTAGCTATTGAAGCTTTGAACAACCCCATCATCCGAAACGATGACGATAAATATAACCGGTACCTGATCCATGCAAAAAATGAAATTGAACGATTGAATATTTTGGTTGATAAAGTATTAAATATCGCCATTTATGAGGATGGGAAATCTCCCCTACTAAAAGAAAAAGTCTTTTTCGGCAATAAAATAATGGAAATCATACACCTGCATGAAATGAAGGCCGGGAGAAGAATTGCTATTGATTATCAAAACAGAAGTGAACTAAACGAGATACATGTTGATTCTACTCAGTTTCAGCATGCCATAAGCAACATCATAGACAATGCAATAAAATATTCAGGTGAAGAATCTCTAATCAAGATAAGCGTTCAAAAGAAAGAGGATTTTCTAACGATACAGGTTGAAGATAATGGCATTGGAATAGCTGAGAAAGACATTCCTGCCGTGTTTGAGAAATTCTACCGGGTAAGTACCGGAAATAGTCATCCGGTAAAAGGGCATGGATTAGGGTTAAATTATGTAAAACAGATCATGCATTTGCACTGTGGCTGGTATAAAATTGAAAGTAAACTAGGTAAAGGAACTAAAATCACTTTGGGATGGCCACTTTAAATAAAATTCTCTTTGTAGAAGACGAGCCTGCACTTGCCGAAATAGTTAAGGAAACATTAGCCTTAAAAGGATTCGAAGTGATACATACTTTAACCGCTAAAGAAACCATTAGCCAATACCATAAATCAAAGCCCGACATATTAATATTGGATGTAATGCTACCGGATGGCGATGGCTTCTCGATCGCAAAACAACTGAGACAGATTGATATGGCAACGCCGATTATATTTTTAACATCGAAATCGCTCCCTGCCGATGTAGTTATGGGTTTCGAAAGTGGCGGCAATGACTATTTAAAAAAGCCTTTTAGTATAGAAGAGCTCACCATCAGGGTAAAAGCATTATTAAGCCAAAACCGACTTGTTTTTAAGCCCGAAAATGAATCAAAGCAGCCAATAAAAATAGGCAATTATCAATTTTACTATCCAAAAGGCATTTTAACTATAGCGAATAATCAGAGAATATTAACCACCCGCGAGGCTGAAATATTACAAATGCTTTTACTCAATAAAAACAACATGCTGGAGCGTAATGTGATTTTAAATGCACTTTGGAGCAACAATGACTATTTCTCTGGCAGAAGCCTGGATGTGTTTATCACCAAACTAAGGAAATATCTGAAGGATGATCCATCTATTTTCATTATGAATATCAGGGGGCAGGGCTATAAATTGGTTTATTAAGCTTTTACCACATTATAATTCCCTAATTTTGCGCCTCAATTTACGAGTGCCCTTAATGAAAAGCAAAATCAATATTCCACCCATACCAGCAGTTTTACTATCCATTATCAGTGTGCAGTGTGGAGCCGCAATTGCAAAAGGGCTTTTCCCGCAAATTGGGGCTGCTGCAACAGCATCTTTACGGATCGGCTTATCTGCGATAATCTTACTAATTGCCTTTAGACCAAACCTATTTAAACTTAATGCTAAACAATGGAAATACGTGATCTTGTACGGTGTGTGTTTAGGAGTAATGAATCTGGTTTTTTATATGGCCATAGCAAAAATTCCGATCGGTTTAGGGGTGACATTAGAATTCGTAGGACCTTTAGGACTAGCCATTTTTGGATCGAAGAAACCTATTGATTTTCTGTGGGTGGTACTTGCTGCTACCGGTATTGTATTGATTACGCCATGGACAGGCACAGGACTTAATCTAGCCGGCGTACTGCTGGCACTTTTGGCCGGTGTTTTCTGGGCAGGTTATATTATTTTGGGAGGTAGAATTTCCAAAATAATGAAAGGTGGTGATGCTGTTGCTATTGGGATGTTATTTGCTGCAATAGTAATTTTACCCTTTGGGATTTATAGCGGCGGTTTAAGCACGCTAAACCCGAAATTATTGGGTTTAGGAGCAGCACTTGCGCTACTATCAAGCGCCATTCCCTTTACCCTGGAAATGAGAGCCCTTAAGCAGCTTCCTGCCCGGACTTTCAGTATCTTAATGAGTTTAGAACCTGCTATGGCCTCATTAGCCGCACTCGTTTTTTTACAGGAATACCTCACATTAAAAGAGTGTTTTGCCGTGGCTTTTGTTGTCATTGCTTCAGCAGGCTCTTCATTAACAGCCAGGCGCACGAAAAATAATTAGGCCAGTTTTTCTGTTTTATAGATAACAATATCATCTGTCAACTGATCAGCTTGTGCTACAAAGGCTAAAATATATGGCTGCTTATTGTGCAGGTCTAAACCTGCCTGATCTTTCCATTCTTCCTGAAAAATAAAGGTATGATCACCTGCCGACTCATGCAGATCGTACTGAATGCAGGCTTCTTCCTTACGGGAATTTACCACCATATCCAGCAGCATCGTTCTTAATGCCACCGTGGTTTCTTGTTTGCTTTTAACTATTGCTGTTAAATAAATGCTCATATACTTCTGTATTTAAAAAATTTTGGGTTAAATGTTCCCGGTATAATTTAAGTGCACTCCTAATATCTGCATTCTTTTCCACATCATGAAAATGGATACCATCTATTCGTTCCATTCCGGTAAAGGCATTCATTCTGTGGAAACCGAACAAGACACCTTCATCCACACTGGTTTCCATAAAAAATTCTCCAGGTAAAGTAAAAGCTTCTTTTGGTGCATTCCATGATGATGTTACCATATATTTCCGTCCGTGCAGCATGCCACCTGTACCATAATTTCTGGTTGGATTATCCGCCTTACGCCCATCGCTAATGTAAATTCCTTTTTTATGACCTTCGGTAAATACCACATCAATATACTTTTTAAATCCATGTGGCAACTGAAACCACCAGATTGGGGTGTGGTAAATTACAACATCAGCCCAAACATATTTCTCTACCTCTTCCTCAGGGTTATAATCGTGATTGATATTGGTTGTTTTTACTTCAAACTCTTTCATTGAAGTAAAAAAATCAACAGTTGCATTAGCTATTGTCTCGTTAAACCTGCCACCAGAATGACCAAATTTTTGTCCTCCGTTAATAATGAATATTTTTGTCATTTCGTTTTTTCAATTTGATAACACAAAATTACACCGCGTAGATCTATTATTAAAACAAGTTAATTCATAGCTTTGTATCAGAATTATAATACATCCTTATGGTTAATTTAGAATGGTATAGAAGTTTTAAGGCAATTTATAAAACAGGAACCTTAACAGGAGCAGCAGAAAATCTGTTTATATCGCAACCTGGGGTAAGTTTGCATTTAAGTTCTTTAGAAAGTTATGTTGGCTACAAGCTGTTCGAACGAACCGGCAGAAAAATGATCCCTACCGAAAAAGGAAAAGTATTGTATAATTTTATAGTGGAGCCTTTGACCAAACTGGAGGATGCAGAAAAACATTTCCAGAAAAGTACGGAGAAACATACCCCAACCATTAGCGTAGGCATGTGTTTCGAAACTTTTCAGATTACGCTCGAACAGTATATTTCTACCCTTCCATTTAATGTAATTATCCGTTTTGGCGAATATCCAGAAATGCTCGATCAATTGGATAAAGGCATTTTAGACCTCATTATTACTCCACAAAAAGGCAATTCGCCAAATGTGGAACATGAAGCGTTTTCTTCCGAGACTATTGTTCTAGTAGGTGGAATAGAAACTGATGGGCAAACTTTTGATTCGTTAGTTAAAAGGAAAGATCTGGCAGGAATGGAGGCTTGGTTAAAGAAGCAAAAATGGTATGGTACGGCAGGCGATATGGAACACCTTTTACGTTTCTGGCAGCTTAACTTTGGCAAGCATGCCGATTTCCGCCCTAACTACATTGTGCCCAATCTCAATTCAATTGTCCGCTGCTTATCTGGTGGAAAAGGCCTGGCAATTATCCCCGATTTTCTTTGCAAAAAAGAAGTTGAAGAAGAAAAAGTAAAAGTTATTTGGGAAGGCACCTCAAAGCTAACCAACATTTTATACTTTGGTTGTAGAAAAAATACGCAGTATGCATCAGAAATTCACATAATCAAAAACCTTTTTAAAGAGGTTATGGTTAGTATATAGTTTCTATTGAAAATAGTTCCTGATTAGGTCTGTTTTATTTTGAAACTTATTAAAATATTTTTTTAGATCACGTCCTAAAATTCAAGAATGAGTCAATCCAGTCCGTTTTTAAGTAATGATCAACTACTAGAAGTTTTTAATCACACCCATACTGCAACTGCTGTTCATGTTGGAGAAACGGCTATTATTCAGGCCGCAAATGATGCGATGCTGCGCATTTGGGGAAAAGACAGGCGTGTGATCGGTAAATCCCTTGAAGATGCCCTGCCTGAATTAAAAGGCCAGCCTTTTGTTGAGATGTTCAGAAAAGTCTGGTTGGAAGGCCTTGTAATTTCAGGAAAAGATACTGCTGCCGACCTTATTATTGACGGTGAGTTAAAGACCTTTTATTTTGATTTTGAATATCGGGCCATAAAAAACGATGAAGGCAAAACCATTTGTATTCTACATACCGCAGTTGATGTAAGCGAGCGTGTATTGAGAAAGGAAGCTTTAGAAAGGGAACAAGAGAAAGAAGAAGCATTACAGCGCGAACAGGTACTGAACGAGGAGCTTGCGGCCACAGTGGAAGAACTTGCGGCTACAAATGAAGAACTGGTGGCCACCAATGAAGAATTACAGGAAACACAGGAAACCCTGCACGTTTTAAATAACGAACTCGAATTAAGGGTTGTAGAACGGTTTAACCAACTGTCTGAAAGCGAAAAACGCTTTAAAACCATGGCCGAAGGAACTGATATTTTTATTGCCGTTGGTGATGAGCTTGGAAATGCAATTTATTTTAATAAACCATGGATCACCTTAACTGGCAGATCAATGAATGAGCTCCTTGCTTTTGGATGGGCTGATCTGATCCACCCTGAAGACCGCGAGAGGTATTTAAACATTTATCTTTCAGCACTGGCACAGAAAAAACCCTTTGCAGGTGAATTTAGAATCCTGACTAAAAAAGGTGATTACCGATGGTTGCTTGCAAGCGGCCCTCCACGTTTCCACTCCGACGGATCTTTTGCCGGTTACATCAGTTCGTGTATTGATATTACCGAAAGAAAATTAATCGAGTTGGAACGGTTAAATTTAAATAAACTCATCGAAGCCAGTTCAGAGTTTATCGCTTTAGTCGGTTTAGATATGTCTATCCAATATTTGAACCCTGCAGCTTTAAGGAAATTAGGTTGGGCGAATATAAAGAACCGAAATATAATGGATTGTGTTTTCCCTGCAGACAGACCCGCCGCTCAAAAGCTTTTACCCGGAGTTTTGCAGGGCTTCAATTTCAAACAGGAGATTCGCTTCTGGAACGAAAAAACAGGAAATCCGTTTTGGATCGAATGGAATGGTTTTGCTATAAAAGATCAGGAAACAGATAAAATAACTGCGATTGCTACGGTAAGTCCGGATATTACGGACCGAAAACTTTATCAGGAAGAGCTTCAGAATATCAATATTGAAATGGCGGCGGCAAATGAGGAACTGGCCACTACGAACGAAGAACTTGCCCAAACCCACGAAGACCTGATCCAATACACCAAAAAGTTGGCCGATAGTGAAGAAAGGCTACTTCAGGCCATTGATACCGGCAGAATGGGCACCTGGAGCATCGACCCAAAAACATTCGAAATTACCGTATCGGGATTTGTTAAAAATTTACTCGGTTTGCCATTAGACGGGCCTGCTAAAATTGACGTCATCATGAGCGCAATCAATCCCGATTATCATGATATACTGAATGCATCTTTAACAAACGCATTAAACAGCCACTCTTCAAGTGATAATGAATTTCCAATAAATAATTTAATCACCGGCGAAGAAAAATGGGTTAGAGCAACCGGGAGGGTATTTGTAGACCAGCATGGTAACGCAACAGAATATTCGGGTCTTTTTATTGATATCACGGAACAAAAACTAGATGAACTTCGAAAAAATGATTTCATCGGAATGGTCAGTCATGAATTAAAAACACCATTAACGGCCATCAATGGCTTTGTTCAGGTTTTGCAACGTAAGGCTAAAAAAGATCAGGACAATTATGCAATGATCGCTCTGGAAAAAACGCATAGCCAGATCAGAAAGATGACGACCATGATCAATGGTTTCTTAAATGTATCACGGCTGGAATCGGGTAAACTGCTTATTGAAAAAATCAATTTTAACTTAAATGAATTGTTGAAAGAAACCATCGAAGAAACTTATATCTCACAATCTTCTCATCAAATTATATTAAATCCAACCTGCGAGATCAATATTAATGCGGATCGGGATAAAATCGGGAATGTGATTTCTAACCTGATCAGTAACGGGATAAAATATTCGGATAATGGGACACGGATTGAAATAACCTGCATAATGCGTGATACTGAGGTTGAAATTCAGATTAAAGATGAAGGAATTGGCATAAAACCTGATGATATTGACAAGCTTTTTGAACGTTATTACCGTGTTCAAGGCAATCATACGATCTCGGGCTTCGGCATTGGACTTTATTTAAGCGCCGAGATTATTGAAAGGCACAATGGTAAAATATGGGCTGAAAGTGAAGAAGGTAAAGGCTCTGTGTTTCATTTCACTTTGCCTTTGAATTAATTTATAACAGCTTTTACTGCAAAGATTACTAAGTTCTTCGCAGATTGAGTTAAGTTTTTTTCTGAAAAGATGGCCGTTACAGAACCTTACCTATATTTTTTTGTCATTCTGAGGGATAATTTATTGTATAAACTTGATTGGGAATCGTAATGCAAACGCTTTAAGATTCCCGCCTGCGCGCGAATGACGACGTACTGATAGATTCTGTCAATGGTAGAGGTTAAATTTTTCAAATACATCGGAGGATTGATGACAGATATACAAGGGCGTCATTTCGACCGAAGTGGAGAAATCTTTGAACTATATTAAAAGATTTCTCCATTTCGCTGCGCTTCAGTCGAAATGACGGCAATTTTTTAAATTTGTCATTCTGAGTGAAACGAAGAATCTTTCTCTTAAGTATGAAATGAAAGATTCTTCACTGCGTTCAGAATGACAATAACGGCATTTCTCTACTTAAAGGCCTACCCTATTCCCAAGCCATCCAGCACTTCATCATCAACTAAATTCGGGAGCGTAACTTTCAAAGTACCCGTGCGTTTCATTTCGCGTTCGATGGCAAAACGGGCTTCCTTATTGCGGGCCCAGCTTCTCCTGGCAATTCCATTGTTTACATCGTAAAAAAGCATGTTCTGCAGTTTCTCAGCAGCTTGTTCGGTTCCATCAAGCACCATTCCGAAACCGCCGTTTATTACTTCGCCCCACCCTACACCACCGCCATTATGGATCGAAACCCAGGTTGCGCCTCTAAAACTATCGCCAATCACATTATGGATGGCCATATCGGCGGTAAACCTGCTTCCATCGTAAATATTGCTCGTTTCCCTAAAAGGCGAATCTGTTCCGCTCACATCATGATGATCCCTACCTAAAATTACAGGAGCTAATAATTCGCCGGTTTTAATAGCCTCGTTAAAGCGTAAAGCAATTTTTGCACGACCTTCAGCATCAGCATATAGGATGCGGGCTTTTGACCCCACTACCAACCTGTTTTCTTTGGCTGCCGTAATCCAGTTAATATTGTCCTGTAATTGCTGCTGTATTTCTGAGGGCGCACTCAGTTTGATTTCTTCCATTACTTCTTTTGCCATGCGATCGGTTAAATCGAGATCCTTTTCATCACCCGATGCACAAACCCACCTGAATGGACCGAAACCATAATCGAAACATAATGGCCCTAAAATATCTTCTACATAAGATGGATACCTAAAATCTATTCCATTAGGTGCCATTACATCCGCACTTGCCCTACTGCATTCCAGTAAAAAGGCATTTCCATAATCGAAAAAATAAGTTCCCTTAGCGGTATGTTTGTTAACGCTGGCAGCATGTCTTTTTAACGAATCCTGAACGTTAATTCTAAATTGATCAGCTGCGTTGGCCATCATTTCATTGGCTTCTTCAAAACTTAAACCTGCGGGATAATAGCCACCAGAGTAAGGATTATGAAGCGAAGTTTGGTCGGAACCAATCGCAACCTCAATATTTTCCTGATCAAAACGTTCCCAAACATTCACCACATTACCAATGTAAGCCAATGAGACTGTTTGTTTTTCATGTTGAGCCAATAGAACCCTTTTCACCAGCTCATCCAAATTATCGATCAGCTCATCCACCCAACCTTGCTGATGCCTTTTGGTTGCTGCCTTTGGGTTTACCTCTGCACATACGGTAATACAGCCCACAATGTTACCAGCTTTGGTTTGTGCTCCGCTCATTCCACCTAATCCGGCCGTAAGGAAAATTTTACCGGCGGTATCTTTTCCATAAAAACCTTTTTTACGGAAAGCATTCATCAAAGTAATCGCCGTACCATGAACAATGCCTTGTGGCCCAATATACATATACGAACCAGCAGTCATTTGCCCGTATTGGGTTACCCCTAAAGCGTTAAACTTTTCAAGATCTTCAGGCGAAGAATAATTTGGCACCATCATGCCATTGGTAACCACGACCCGGGGCGCAGCGGTACTGGAAGGAAATAATCCCTGCGGATGTCCACTGTAAATATTCAGCGTTTGCTGATTAGTCATTGTGGCAAGGTATTGCATGGTGAGTAAATATTGTGCCCAATTTTGGAATACACTACCATTCCCGCCATAAGTAATCAGCTCTTCAGGGTGTTGTGCTATAGCCGGATCAAGATTATTCTGGATCATGAGCATAATGGCGGCAGCATGTGGCGTACGGCAAGGATATTCAGTTATAGACCGTGCATAAATGGCATAATCAGGCATAAAACGGTACATGTAGATATGTCCATAGTTTTCCAGTTCACTTAAAAACTCTTCCGCGAGTTCCTGGTGCCATGCTTCGGGGAAATAACGCAGCGCATTTTTAATGCTCAGTTTTTTGTCAGCAGCATTTAACATTGCTCTCCTTACCGGCGCATGACTTAATTGCTCATTTCTTATCTTTTTTGCGGGTAAAACCGAAGGAATACCTGCCAATAGTTGTGCTTTAAAATCCATTTCCTGTAATTTTAACTCTTATAAATCCTGTTCTGCCCTGATTGCTGTGTCCACAATTTTACCTTGCTGTACCATTTGGATGGCATTTTCCATCCTATCATACATAATCTGATCTTCTTCAAAATGATCGATTTCAGTACGCACAAAATCGTGTACCGCAGCCAAAATTTTTCCAGGCTTTAATGGATGATGATAATCAATGGCCTGTGCAGCACAGAACAATTCGATACCAAGGATTTTTTCTACATTTTCGATTACCTGTAAGGCTTTACGACCACTGATGGAACCCATGCTTACATGATCTTCCTGGCCTAAGGAAGTCGGAATACTATCGGCACTGGCCGGGAAACAAAGACCTTTATTTTCGCTGGCCAAAGCTGCCGAGGTATATTGAACAATCATAAAACCAGAATTTAATCCGGTTTCTTTCATCAGGAGTTTAGGTACGCCTGGCGTATTTCCTTCCAGAGAGAGGTAAATCCTTCTGTCACTGATGTTGCCGATTTCAGAAGCGGCTAAACAGGCATAATCAAGCGGTAAAGCCAATGGCTGACCGTGAAAATTTCCTCCGCTGATGGTTAAATCATCATTAAATATGACAGGGTTATCGGTTACAGAATTGAGTTCGATTTCCAACGCTTCTTTTAAATGCATCCATGCCGTTCTGGAAGCGCCATGCACCTGTGGAATGCACCTTAAAGAGTAAGGATCCTGCACTTTGGCACAATCGGCATGCGATTTCATGATTTCAGAACCTTCCAACAGTTTCCGCACCTGTTCTGCCACGGCAATATTTGCGGGATATGGTCTTAGTTGATGAAGTTGTGCATGAAAAGGTTTTTCTGATCCCTGCAAACCTTCAATCATCAATGCAGCAATAATATCAGCAGAATTTAACACATTTTCTAAACGCTGTACTACTTTAACAGCATGCGCGGCAATAAACTGCGTTCCGTTAATTAAAGCCAAACCTTCTTTAGGCCCTAATTGCAAAGGCTGTATCTCATGTTGTTTTAAAAGTTGAGCTGTGGCAATAATTTCGCCTTTATAATGCACCTTACCTAAACCAATTAAAGGCAAAAAAAGATGAGAAAGTGGTGCAAGATCGCCAGATGCGCCAACAGAACCTTGTTTAGGCACCACAGGAGTGGCACCGGTTTCTAAAAACCAGATCATCCGGTCAAGCGTTTCGATTTTAATGCCTGAGTAGCCCTGAGCTAAAGCCTGCAGTTTTAAAACCAACATCAGTTTTGATATTTCGCTATCTATCGGTTCGCCTACGCCAACAGCATGGCTCTTTAAAATATTTTCCTGTAGTTTACGGGTATCATTGGCCGAAATCATAGAGGTACAAAGTGGCCCGAAACCAGTATTGATGCCATAAACAGCCTTACCTGAAACCGCAATACGCTCTACCACCTTGCTGCTTTCGAGTACTTTTACCCGTGTGCTTTCGCTTAATATGCCTTTCACTTCACCGTTGCTGATGGCCAAAGCCAGTTTAGCGGTTAAATGGTCTGTTCCGTAATTAAAAATCTGTTGCTCACTCATATCATAAAGGTTTTAAACAAAAATAAGCCCTATATTTGATACCTATAAATACCAATTACATCATCATGTAATAACCATGAGTTATCAGATAGAGCTTAGGCATTTAAAATATTTTCAGGTTTTGGCAGAAGAACTGAAGTTTAGAAAGGCTGCCGACCGCCTGTTTATTTCGCAACCGGGATTAAGCCGGCAGATTAAACAGATGGAGGAAATTTTTAACGCACCACTCTTTGATCGGAACAAGAAAAAAGTAACACTTACCGAAGCTGGCCTTTACCTTAAAGATGAAGTAGATTTTCTATTCAGTCATATCGAGAACATCAAAAAACAGTTAACCAATATTATAGAAGGCAAACAGGGTGAACTCCGGATCGGCTTTTTAGGTTCGGCAGCACAAAAAATTGTACCGGAAGTTATTTTTAAGCTAAACAAATATTTTCCTGAAATCAGAACCAATCTGGATGAAATGCCCAATAAACTACAGATCGAATTACTGGAAAAAGATATGCTCGACATGGGTTTTGTGCGGATGCAGCAGTTTAAACCGGGCATTTCTAAATACATGATCCACCAGGATACTTTCTCGCTGGTATTGCCTAAAAGCCACCCGATGAAAAAGGCAAGTTTTGAAGCAGTAAAAAAATTGGGTGACGAGCCCTTTATTTTTTTCTCGAGCGATGACAGTCCATTCTACTACGACCTGATGATGAGTATATGTGAAGATCATGGTTTTAAACCCAAAACTTACCATAAATCGGTTAACGCACTCACCATTTACAAACTGGTAGAAGAAGGTCTGGGGATTGCTATTGTACCTACTGCCCTGCAATATGGCTATCAGGAAAACGTAAAATTTGTAGAGCTTACGCACATTCCGCAAAGAACAGAACTTTATATGATCTGGAAAGAATCTAACCGGAACCCGGCATTAAAAAATGTAATTAAACTGTTGTTGCAGGATAATACTTAATTGAAAGCCCATAATATTTGAATTTAAACGGTTAATTCTTACTCCAGTCTTTGGGCAACCATGGATGATCACTTTTTTCATCACTTTGATCAGCCTCATTATCAGATGTAGGTGGACCTGCACTTGTATCTATACCTTTTAAAAGATCACCAGGTTTAATAATAGATTCGTAATCCAAGAGCTCCTCATATTCCCCATACATAGGGATTTTAATCCAATTCTGAGAAACATTTATAGGATGTGATGCTTCTTTCTCCTCTCGCTCAATTTTCACTGAAGGTTCCCGAATAATGGTTTCTGTTGTAACACTCAGATTTCCCTTAAGAGTAAAAACTAAATGTTGATCCTTTGAAAGATCTTTTAGCATTTCATCATTTTTACCTGCATAACTCCTTATCCAAGCTTCACTTAAAAACATTAGTCCATTATTTTCTTTTTTAAACACAATGCTCACAGTCCAAAACAATCTTTCATCAAGAAACTTAACATGTACTGTTTTTTCGGTATTCACAATATAAGCATATGGTTCATTATCCATATATACAGTTGTAGGATACCAAAGATGATGATCATGTGCATATTTTGCCCAGTCTTCTGTGGTTTTACCGTGTTCTTTCCAGATCGCTTTAGAAACATCATCTTCAACCCTTATTTTGATGTTATTCAAGCTTTTTTCTTCATCCATTATTGAATAACGGACATCATTATAAAATCTGTGATCAAAAGTTATATTATTCATTAATTTTTAATTAATATCCTATGCCTTTAAATATATCTTCAATATTTTCAACAATTTTCACTCCATTATCAGCTGCATGCTCTAAAACTTCTTTTGAAACATCGCCAATCTTGTCTACCTGCAAGAATTTTTCTCCTTCTAAAAATTCTCCTTTAGATTTATTGGCAATCTCCATGCCTTCCTTATATTTTTTAGCTAGCTGGTCGATATATTTTTTTGCTGTTTCTGTTGACACCTTTGATAAATCAGTTGCTTTTCGTTCTATAATAGCCTTTCCAGGGATATAACCATCCACTCTAGAGAACAATTTACCTCCCTTTTTAAGCCATGTCTCAGAAAAATACTTTAAGCCATTCTCTTCTGCAAGTTTAATCATAGCTGCATTAGCCTTTTTATTGAAGGCAATTCCTCTCAAAATATCAATTGCCCATTTTTCTCCTGCTTTTGCAGCTGCAGTTAGACAAATGCGAGCATTATGCACCAACCACGCCAATACCCCTACAAAATAGGTATGCCAGCCCTCTACTTCAAAGTTAAAAACTTTACGCTTTTCATAAGCAAATTCATGTTTTTTTATAAACTTCCATTCGCCTTCTTTTGTTTTTAATTCATCATCTGCGGTTAAATCTGCTGCGTCCTTCCACCCTTCACGTGTATAAAAAGGATGTTCTGCAGTGGTCTCTATAGTTTCTCCTTCGAGGGTTATTTCTACCGTTGCATCAACTTCGCGTTCCATGGTGGCTGTTACCTTTTTCAGGGCAATAGTTCCGCTCTCTTCATCCCAGGCCCAAACTTCATCACCAACCATAATTTGTTCAATAGTTTTTTGCCCGGAAGCAGTATGTACGGGTGTACCTTCAGGGAAGCAGGCAAACACACAAATTTTCATGGTAGCCTCGGCAATATCATCTACATGCTTGGCTGCTGCCTTTGCCAATTCTTTTGCACCTTTCTTCGTCAATACTTTTCCGGCGGCCTCTAATGCAGCTTTACCGGCAACTTTTAAGCCTGCCTTTAAACCTCCTTTTGCTGCCGTAGAAGCGGCAGTTGTTGCGCCAAAACTAACTACACCGGCAATATCGAGCGCTAAAAAACCAACATTGGCGGCAACCATCCACCAGTTGCCTTTTGCTGCCGAGCGTACAATGCCGATAACACTACCCACCACGGGGATCAACTCTGCAGTATCCCACCAGCCCCAGCCTTCATCTTCTTCTTTTTCGCTGTGCTCATCGGTCATTTTAGCCAGTTCCTCTTCGCTGATGGGAATCTGCCCACTCGTCATGAATTCGATCTTACCTCCTATGCTACAGGGCAGTTTGGATTTAAAAAGTAGCGTTTCTTTCCCTTTTATTTTTACCTTATAAGTATCTGTCCAATCAACGGGTGCCGGCATACAGGCAGATCCGGTAACACTACAAACGCCAAAAGAAGGAATATTGGCAATGGGAATTTTATCGGCCTTAGTACAGGCCATACAACCGTTTATTTTAACATTCTGATTGGCCAACCCTTTAAAAAAATTCGGGGCAGCGCCTTTATCACAATGGCAAACGGCTTTATCAACAATATATTCTAACTGATCAGGCATAATTTTTTAGGTTATATCGGTATCATTAGAGTTAATTCTTATGGTAGCTGTCCCGCTCATTTTAACATCTGCACCATCAATTTTGGTCTCAGTACTTCCCTTAACTGATGCAGATGCTGTTGTACTTTCTACACTCACATCAGTTTTACCTTTAATAGCTACTCCCATTTCCGTAGCATATAAAGTAATACCTTCAGTGTCAGCAGTTGCAGCAATGGTTTTCTTGGCGCTAATGGCTATTGTTCCTTCACCCCCACCCTCTTCGCCGGGCTGGGCATTAATGGCAATGCTATTGCTGGCATTAACAATAAAATCTTTGGTGTTGATGGTAAAAGAATTGGGCGCGGTTAAGGTTACCTGGCCATTGCCATGCATGGTAATTACATTCCCGCTGGGATCTTTAACGTTAATACTGCCATTACTATCATCCATGATAATGGTATTACCGCTTCTGGTAGTTAACGACTTCGTTTTATTGGTATCTCCACCGCCAATGCCTGATTTACCATGGTAAACACTTCCCAATATAATCGGCCGAGCAATGTTACCTTCTTCAAAGGCAACCACAACCTGATCGCCTGCTTCGGGCACGAAAGAAAAACCGCGGTTTTTACTTACTTTTTCACTACTTCCCGCATCAGGCGTAATTACCCGCAACCATTCTGTAATGTCGTTGCTCTGACATTCCCATTTAAATTTTACTTTAACCCGGCCATGCCCTTTCGGATCGGCATTATCCACCACATCGGCCAGCTGCATATCCGGGCTTGGTTTGCTATAATTTTTTACCTGGATACGTTCTGTTGTCGAAACGAGCCCTTCAAAAGTATTGTAATACTTCCCTGTTCCATCAATATCGTGGTTAATACTTGTGATCAGAAATTTACCCAGACTTTCGGTGCTAAACGCAAGTTCTTTCCTCAAGCTCATGGTAATTTCTGCAATGCTTCCTAATGCAAGTGCCGCATTATCTCCACTAGCATGTACTTTTAAAAGGTTGCTGATATTTGCCTTTTCCTCATTATCGACATGGCTCTTGATATCACTATTGTTATCAACCCTGATTAAAGATGGTTGATTAAATATTTTGCTAAACGTTGTATTTGATGCCTGGATAGCATGATCCAGATCAGGCGAACCGTTAGCTGTAGCTACACTTTCGCTGTGCAACATTTCATCTTGTTTCGGATTATAAGCAAAACGTTTGTTTTTTATGGGTGCAATTTCCATTGCATACTGCAGGTTTTGCACATCGCGGCCATAAAAAAGTGCAATTTCTTTCTGATCGTCTGGCTTGCCAAAATTTAATTGTTTGCCATCATAAAAAAACCATTCGTGGTATTCTCCCGACAAGCGGTTTAAGAAATCGAAATCGCTTTCCTTATACTGTATCAAATAATCAATAGGTGCTTTTCTGGAGGCATTGGCTATAATTTTAAGATCGTTTTGTGGTACTTCTGAAGTAGTCAGTTTAACAATTGCATTTAAGTCCTTATCCAGGTAAGAACCTAAATCGGGGCCACGGTCGATCAAAATTGTTGGACTATACCCACTCACAATCAACACACCGTGATAACCATGGCTTTGCGCCAGTTCCACCTTGGTTACCAGGCCTGCAAATTCCTGTAAACTGCCCGAGTCGTAACCGAAAGAAGCGGTAAGGGTTTTACCAACAAAATCACGGCTATCGTTTAAGCTGATCATCCCAGGCGAACCCATCTGATCGTGATTGAACCGCAGCTCAAAATAATGATGGGCATTAAAGGCCTGCTTTAAGCTGAAGGAGGCAAAATGGGTAATTGCCTGATCTTCTATATTTATTTCGGTGATTAATTTCTTTTCCATATCAACTCAAGAATAGTTTATGACTATCTGAACATTCCATCGCGAAACGTTAAAACGTTTCTTTTTCCATTAAAAACAGCTCCGTTTTTTGTTTCGTTAACCTCGGGATAGCTGATGGTTTTATCTTTAGGGTTATATTTCATGGCCAATTGGCTCGCAAGTTTTTCTTTATCTTCACCTTCTTTGAGGTCGGCAGAAGCAAACAACTGGTTTTTAACTGTCTTCCCGAGTTTGAACAATGGCTTTTCAATGCTAAATTCTGAATGATTGATTACTAATGTATGGCTTACACTATAGGGTTCCGTTCCGCTCATTTGGCCATAGCCTGTAAAGAGATATGTTTTTTGAGGAGCGGTATCTAAACGGTATATATGTTCAAAAAATGGAGTCGGGCTCCCTTCATCGTCTTTATCTTTATAAAGGTTATTAAATGAGATTGCGGTGAGTACATTGTTTTCGTTTTTATACTGAACAATGTTCTGTACATGCCACATAGAGCCAGAATAGGGAGAAAGCCAGTAAAACACCTTAAGATTTTTATCGTCGGCAATTAATACGTTAATTTCGTACGCTTTTAACGAAGCAAAATCATTTTCAAAAGCATTTGGCTTTTTGAGCGCGCTGATGAATGCTTTGATAAAAATTTCTTCAGCTTTGGTATCCCCATCATTAAGGTAACTCTCTCTTGAAACAACCATTTTAGCCGCTAATTTTTCAAGTGAATCTGTTTCGGTATTCTTTGTACTTTTATTATCCTGTATTACAGAATCGGCATTATATGCTGTACTTTGCCTTTTATCTTCATGTTTTGCACCACATGAAAAAAAAAGAAATACCGAAGAAAAAAATAAAATGCCTGCTATTTTCATATTATTGCCTTGGTATATTAATTAATCCCCTGTTTTCCATAGCCTTTAAAATAACAGCTGTTCCGATTTGTTTATTTACATAATTGAGGCTAAAAACATGATCTCTTGGGAAACCGCCTTTAGTATAAAGGTTAGAGCCACCCCACAGATATGGCGAATTGATATTATTATTTTGATAAGCCTTAGCTATGCCATTATATTGCTCCAAACGAAGCAAAACCTTCGGCAACGACCAAACTGTTTCCTTATCCAAACCACGTAATTTTAAAGCATCAACAGCACTTTCTTCAAAGATAAATGGTGGACCATGACTAATTTTTGGCCGGTTTGCGGGGTGCTGCCTGGTAAAGCCACTTAGTGGATCGCCATTGTGCAGGTGTTTGGTAAAATCAGAATTGCTTTCCCTGTAATGTACGCAGGCAATAAAATACCATGGTATACCAGTTGTTTCAGAGAAAAGTCTCGTATCTGAAAATGACCTGTTAAAAAAGCTATTCGCAATTTTTGGATTCTTTTTAAGAAAGCTATCTTCCGGTTCTGTTAGAAAGCAGGCATTGCGATAAGTATATTCGGTTAAATTAAGCAGTTTATTTCTTACCGCCTGATATCTTGATTTATGATTTAAGATTTTATCATCAATAATCCGGTTGATCTCTGCAGTTTTTAACGGAGAAATTGTACAGGAATTGAACAGGTTTATGTATTCTAAATCGGTAGCCATAGGTAGCTCTTTTTATCATGCCACAAAAACAAAAAAATCGTTATTAGTGCCAGGTTAGCCGGAAACTAATAACGATTTAAATCGGATTAAGCTTTTGGCCAATCGTTTTCGTGTTCCGCATTGCCCAGTTTTAGTTTACGGGCAGATACCACAAAATTTAAAGTCATCGGTGTATTGTCATTTACTGCAATACCCTCGCTATATTGAATGATATAGGCATCTTCAAAAGTAAGTTCCTTCATCTTTGCATCTTCTTCGCCTTTTTTGAAGATAATGCTACCAGCCTGTGGCTTGTATTGGTTGTTAACCATTGATTCAATCACTGAAGTATCTTCAGTTGATTCGATTTCGATGTGGATGGTACCACCATAAACACCTGACGATGGACGGCCTTTGGCGTCAACATCTCTATTTAATGAAAAGCTGCACTGTAGTACATCAAATTCTTTTGATCCTAAGTTTAAACGGGTTTTGAATGCCATTGTAGTAAAGTTTTAATGTTTTTAAATGAATGAATTGCGTTGAGCTGTAGGCGTGGAGCGAAGAGCATGACGCTTAATGCTAGGCGTTTTAAACCCTACACCTTCAACCTTTCTACCCTCAACCTTAGACTAGGCTTTTGGCCAATCGTTAACATGCTCGGCGCTTCCTAATTTAAGCTTGCGGGCCGAAATCTGGAACTTAAGCGTCATCGCGTGATCGCCAACAATGTTGATTCCTTCGGAATATTTAACAATGTAGCCATCCTCGAAGTTAACTTCTTTCATTTTGGCATCTTCCTCGGATTTTTTGATCAGAAGGGTTCCTGTAATAGGTTTGTACTGGTTATTTACCATCGCCTCGATTATTGAGGTGTCTTCGGTTGATTCGATCTCAATGTCGATGGTACCGCCGTAAACTCCGGAAGAAGGTCTTCCTTTAGCATCTACATCGCGGTTTAACGCATAGGCGCAATGAAGTACATCGTACTCCTTGCCCGAAAAATTTAATCTAGCTTTGAAAGCCATAGTTTTAAAATTTAAAGGTTAAATAATTGGATTTTTCGTAGCCTCCGCTACATTAACTATAAACCAAATATTAAGCCAATTATTATGTATCTCACTCATATATAACGGGTAACACAACCTAAATAATTTGAAAATAGAGGCTCACACTATTTAAAACGCAGATTATTGTGAGGAAAAAAAGTGTATTTTTTTTCAAAATAAATTTCGGTCTTATTTCTACTACATACAATAAGGGGAAGTATTGCAGCATTTTAGGGCAAGTTGTTACTTTTTGCAACATAATTTAAGACAGCTACTAATTATGACTTAAGCTGTGCAACGTCATTGCTAAATAGGGGGTGAACCTCGTTTTATCTCTAACACTGTTCAAATCGCATACATTGAGCGCACTGCTGTAACATATCTATTGTTCATACTTCCACATGTTTTCCATATCTATTTTTCGGATGGTAAATTCTTTTTCTTCCTGTTTAAAAACCAGTCTGCGGTTACTTAAATCTTCATTCATGCGCAAAACGATCTCGATAGGCTTTGTAGCATCTACCTGCTTGAATAAATTAAATATTTCTTTCTCGTCGAAATATTTAATTTGAAAAACAGTTTGAGCTTTTGATTTATTCTCAAAAATAAAATCGATTAATCTTGGTACCGCCCTTGGTTTAAAAGTATTATTTATTACTGTTTCGTTAAATAAAGTTTCTTCTTCCCCATTAAACATTTCGATTCCCACATTAATTAGTTTATGATTTGGAATTTCTATGCGGGCACGCCAGTCGTATTTTTTTCTGTATGTATCCCAAATACCATATTGAATCCCACCTTTCTTTAGGTTTTCATAGGCTTGTGGAACAGATTTGGATACATCAAAATATTCTTCCATTGTAAGGCTGGGGTTTGATGGCACAACATCCTTTATTGCTAAGTTTGTTTCTGTTGCCTGGAAACGAGCTACTTCTATTTGTTGGTCATCGCCATAAACCCAGACTATTACAAGTCCACCTGGTGCACAGCCAACGGTTATCAAAGAATAATTTGAAGGGGCTGAACCATTGCCTCGCCAATCTATGGTTCCTTTTTCAAAGAGTTTTTTTATTTTATCAATTGGCATATCCCAACTGCCTGTATAAAATTTTTTTTCCAGAAACGATGCCCAGGTTATGCTCAATTTTACAGGTAATGCCTTTAAATCTTCACCTTGTGAATGTAAAGGGCCTGCATAGCCCCAACCTGTATGATTTATTCCTGAGGTAGGTATATAGACACTTTTTCCATCTTCTAAAGCAAAACTGCCGTTACAGATATTCGTTGGGTACAATTCTGGCGCACAAGATGTTGGAAGCCATTCGTATTTGACCATCATAGGTTTGTTTTTACAAGAGATTAATATTATAGCGAATAACAGTAAACAGTTAATTATTTTTTTCATATTCATTTTGGTATTGACGTAGGCTGACTAAATCAGAAGCATCAAAAAATAACACATAAATTAGCAACAGATTTCGAACCTATTCTTTTTAGTGGTATTACTGTTTCTATTAAAAGAATGAAAATCAGCAGATAAAATAAGTACAACGAAATTAAGCCAAGATCATAAGTCTGTCTTTGATAATTAATTTCAACAAATGCAAAGTAAAAGGTTAAGTATGGAACCAGTAAAACTTATAACCCTAAAAGATAATAAGGCTTTGACATAATTATTGGTTTAGGTTATTGCTTTGTTTGTACAGCTCATTATTGGTTTCGCGAAGGAAATCCAGATAGCTGAGGTTACCTGACTTATGTTTTTTATATTCAAGAAAGGCTTCGTAATAACCAAATGACCCACCTATTCTGGAAGATAACAAAGCTTCCTCCCCCTTACCTACTCCATCTATAAAACCTGTTTTTTTACCTTTACCATTTAATCTGGATAACAATAAATAAGTAGTTCCATTGCTATTGGAGATAAAAACCCTTGCCCTTTCTTCGGTATCTTTCCCATCATCAAACACAAGCTTAAACTGGGTTTTATTTTTCAACAGGTAAGCTAAAGTTTTTTCGAAAGCATCAGGGCTAAACAGATTCAATGTATAACCCTGAAAAGTACTTCCTTCGTTTTTAGAAAAAAAGCGAACCAAAGATTCAGAGCTCGAAGCGGATTTAGGTGCAACACCACCGCCAAAGCTGATACTTTTATCTGCATCGGGAACATAAGAAGTATATTGCACCTCTTGTGTTCCTATACCTGCACCTGAATTTGATAGTTTTAAAGCTTTTAGATCATCACCTTTAATTGGCAATGATAATTTTTCTAAATCAAGATTCTGACCATGACAAGACTGGAATAAAAACGGGCTACACATCAAAAAAATAAAGTTTAACTTTTTCATTATACAATTATTAACTATTGGGTTTATAAATAAAAAACTCTGCCGATCTTCATTGTTTTATTTGAAATATCTATAGGCTTATCAGTATGAAAATCGGTCCAGATCGATAAACATCTAACTTGCTTTGCGTATTGGTGCGGAGCGCTTTTGGCGTTCCAATACATCACCACTATTACCATCCAGTATACAAACGTGCTGTACACGATCTCCGGCCGGCAAATCTTCAATCCAGGTTATGGTCCAGACATTTTTTTTAAACCGGCCACTAAAACCCCGCTGTAAGTTGCCATCCTGATGAAAATCGACATCATTCTTTTTACCAAACGCAATCACATTGCTCAGGGTAAATTTATAACCCAAATCCTTATCTACTGCTTTGGTCAGGTTGCCCTGCTCATCGTAATATTTCCAGATGCCCACTTCAAGTTCGATCGAAAAAAATTTATTGTATTCATGAATGTTTCCATTGTTATAATAAGAAATCAACTCATTAAACCCATCTTTATGTTCAATCCGTTCTACAAAAAGCTCAGCCGCCTTGCGGGTAAAAGGCTCTGCATCTACATTGGGCCTAGGAATATAATATTCACTTAGATAAGATCCATCTACCAATGTCCTTCCCTCATAGTCCTTTGCGATCATCCGCTTTTCGTAATTGTCAACATCAAACTTTCTCTTCTGTGGTTCTTTTTCCTGTACAGTTTTATTTTTTTTATTGGGTATAGTATCCTGTTGCTTTACCTGTCCCGACTTGGTTTGCCGGCACGAACATGCCAAAACCAAGAGCCAAAGCATCAAATTTATTTGAATAACTTTTATAACATTTCCCATAACTGCTCCCATTGCCACTTATATAGCTGCTTGGCCTTTATCGCAGTTTTACCGTAACAATCCATAATGTTATCTGTTGTAAATTCTTTAAAAATATATTTATTGTCATATGCTTTAGTGTTTTGTATAAATTTGGAGTTACAATAATTGTAATCACCATTTGCTTTTTTCGGGGTCTCGTAATAGCCCATGATGTTTTTATACCGCACATCACCTTTATTTAAGGAATCACCAAGCCTGACCCAATCGAAATCAAATTCGCCATTGTATTTGCTATGTGGACGAAAATGCACCAGACACTTTTGTTCTATTTCAGTAATGTTGGCATATAACTTTTAAACTGAACATTGCTATAGCCTATTTATTTCCTTCACCAACAACCTGTTTGTTACTCGCCAAAACCAAAATTATTGTACATCGCCTCAACATTTAGCTTATCGGCTATTTTTACAGATGTTTGCCCTATAATCGGAGCGAAACTTAATTTTCATATTATTTGATTATTTTGTAATTGCCATAACTAGAATAATTTTGACTTTTCTGCACTGTTTATTTCTACCGTTTTACCACTCTGCAAGCTCATATTTTCCTTTTGGCTGAACATCGAGATCTCACTTGCGAGTTCATTCGACGTTTCTGATTGTCTGGTAAAATCCTTGGTTACAAACTCTGATCTTTGATCTTAACTTTCCTGAATTCTCCTGTTGCACTAAGTGAATAATTATTCTCTGCGGTTGTATTGATATCCTTACTTACGCATGTGGTTTGATAAAAATAGGTAATATTTATATTCCTCTCAAGGTACCTAAACAATTTGAAAATCGAGGCTTACACCATAGAAAACGAAGACTATTGCGGAGAAAAAAGTGTATTTTTCTTCGAAATTAATTTCACCCTCATTTCTACTACAAGCTGTAGTTTAAATACTGTAGCATTTTAGGGCAAGTTGTTACTTTTTGCGACAGGCTTATTCTAAATAGGATTTATATTTATTAACGAAATGGAACAGCTGGTTTTCTGAATACATATGCCATGCCTAAGCAGACAATACAAAAAAAGATAGAAATTAATGGAACTATATATAATTGAAAAATACCTGTTACTGATATTTCAGGAAATTCTTTATTATAATATATTTTAGCTCTCGTACTGGAAAATGATTTACTATTCGAATATTCACCAGAATTGATTGTATGCAAATTCCCTTTTCTATCATAAAATTGATAAACTGGAGAAAAGTACTGTGTACTGAGACCTGTTTTATTATCCTTTTTTAATTTCTCAGCAAAATCTATTAATTTTCCAGATGTTACTTCATACGTAAAAAGAACATTTAAGCTTCTATATGATAGTGCGATACTGGAGATAAAAAGACCAATTCCCATAAAAAGGAACATAAAAAAAGTCAACCTATCCTTTATCATCTGATAATTTCGAGTTTATCGCTACCTTCGGGTTTATGCAGATAGAAGGTGTGTGATTTGGGCATCATATTTTTAGCAGTCTTAGAAATCAGCGGAGAATATCCGAAAGTAAGTGTATCTGCACACACTAAAGTTACCACTCTCCCATTTCCAAAAAATTTTAACTCTGCCTTCTTACATGGATATATAAAATTTCTTTTCTCAACGGCATAATCGCTCATATTCTTTGTAAGCTGATTTTCAATTTCCTTATTCCAGGGTTTTGATGCTGCTTCTTCATAAATTGTATTTCTAACTAATGAAAGAAATTTATTTTGATTGCCTTCATCCAATACTTTTTTATAATTGTCATAAAACTCATCAACTTCTCTACGGATATTTGGATCATTGATTAATTTTTTACTTTTACTCCAACCCACAATTTTCCAATTAATGTCTTTAGCATCCACTTCAAATGAAGTTTTATATTCTGAATATGGCATAGGCTTCTCTAATTGAGGTGTTTTATATACTAATGTTTCCCACTTATATTCGTTTCCTTTACCTTTAGCATTTAGCTGATCAAGCATAGTCATCGGCTCTTTGTTTTTTGTAATATCTATTTTAACAAAGGAGTTCTTAGAAAGAGATGAGACAAAAAGGTTTTCCTCTTTTTTTGCAGGAAACATTCTTATTGTTATTTCCTGTTTTCCAGGCTTTAGAATATATTGGTTAATATCAACCGTTAAACCCGATCTCTCACCTAATCCAAAATAAGTAATGATCGGCATATCATTCAATAATATTTCGTACGAACAATCTAAATGCTCATACTTTAGTTTAAACAACATACCTTCTTTTTGATATTCTATTTTTTCCATGATTTTATTTTCAGCTGCTGTATCTTTTTTGTTCTGTGCACAAGATTGTAAACTTATATAAATCCCTAATGCAATTAATTTTATTAACCTATTCATCGTCTCCTGTATTGAAATTTAAAAAATCTGTTTTCTTATTCGGATTATTTAAGTAAATTTTCATCCAATCTAAAGAGCATTTACCCCAATTAAGTGGCTCAGGATCATATTTAGGGTTCCAATCAAACATTTTAACGCCAAAAAGTGTAAACTCTAATTTTGCTTCTGCTTCAAGATAAAAAGTAAATCCGTCAAATGTTGTTGTATTTGCAATATACAAACCTTCTATATCTGCACCTAAATATACCTTATTCGCAACCTCTGCTTTTACACCTATTTTTGCCTGAGCTCCAATTTTATATTCACTAATTATAATATAGCTACTACTGTAGATAGTAATATTGCCCTGCAAATCTGCTTTTACAGTTGCAGCACCAGAAATCAGTTCTTGTTTACTAGGTGCATGACCATTACTATACGCATTTCCTGCCAGCATATTATGCTTAAAATTTGCAGTTAAACCCAATTCACCTGATAAAGTAAAGGTAATTTCAACTTTATTGCCAGGATCAGAAAGGTATAAAAGTAAATCAATTCCCTTTTTAATAATAAAAGCAAGTGGGTGTCTACGAGCTAACATTTCTAAAAATTCCCATTTTATTTCGACACCTATAATTGGTGAGGCCTCAACTTTTGCATCAATTTGCAAAGCTTTTCTCCCCATAAATTGAGGCTGCTTAGGATCATCTGCATCTGCATAAGACCACGATGCAGCAATAGCAATTGAAGGATAAAGAATTTCAGTTTCCTGTGATTTTTTATTGAGCGCGTCCCATGCACCATCTAAAGAACGTCCTCCCAGCATCTTCTCTATTTCGCTATCCAGCTGCTTTTTATTCCTCTTGTCTTCTTCATTAGAATCGCCTTCAGCTAAGCCTCCTACAAGTTTAGATATATCTGATATTTTACTAAAGAAATTATAAATTTGCTTTAAAAACCCCTCGATAACATCTTTCTCTTGCTTTTTTCCCGTTTCATCTTTCCATTCTGCTGTAAGAGTAACTTCGATTCTCTTTAATATTTCTATCAATCTTTTCATTCCACCTTTCCTTTCTACCGGAACTAAAGTGGTTGTCCGAGAAAATCTTACCCCGGCTGCCGTTGCACTCCTATGTGTACGACTGGTTCCATTAGAAGTAGATTCAGAAGCATGTACAAAAAAACCTTGTAACTGATAGTTATGTTCTTCCTTAAATTTTTGAAAATCTTCTTCTTTGAAATTGAATTTAAAAAGAAGTGTCCATTTGATATCCGGTAATACATTTATTTTTGCTATCTGATTAGGATATCTACAAGTACTAACAGGTAAATAGTAAGCTTGCTTATCTTCATTTATATTTAGCAGAAGATAATTGAAAAGCCAAGCCTCCTCAAAGAGAGTTCCAATTAAGTTGGGGTCAAATTCATTATTAGAAATTGTGAGTGATTTATTATAGGTATATTTTACATTTATATCAATCTCGTTTTCCCCTTTAAAATTATAATCTTTTCCATTTTCCCAACGCAAAATAGATTGTACTGTTCTTATTTTAGAATTGTCTGGATTCTTAATAACATCATCATCCTTTTTATTTTCCTTGTCTACGGGAGTATTAGCTTTACGTAACTGGTCTTGATGGGATTTATCTTTTTCCGTTTCATAACCTCTAGCGCTTTTGATTGCAGAATAAATTAATCTCTCAACTTGAAAAACATTTGTTTTATCGCTATGTTTTTGTCCGTCATCAAGTAATAAACCTTGACAATAAACAGCTTGATTTTTTAACCCTTCTAATGTTATTGAAATAATTTTCGCCTTTTCTCCTGCAGTAACTTCAAAATAGCTGGCTGTATTATCCAAAACTGGCGCATTTTCATCAAATATTATTAAAGGCTGACGCTTTTTATCTTCCTCATCTTTTATGGTAATTTTTGAATATCCGCACGGATCATATTCTTTTCTAGTATAACGTATGTCACCAATATATTGAATTTGATTATTTTTCTCCATCTCAACACGAGACAGATAATGATCCATTAATTCTTCGGATACAATGAAGCGACTGGAAATAGAATCCTTTTTATCAACATCTTCTATTTTCAGCAATTTTGTATCATAATTTATAAGGTCTGTTGTAGGAGTATCCGCATAGTTTTTAAATTCTACTCTCTCTTCCTTTTCATTGGTTCCATAAATCAATCCGGGTTCTGTATAAACCCGGTAAATTTCTACGACTACAGTAAAATTTTTCTTCTTGTTTTCGCCTTTTCTCCAATTAACATTTATATTAAAGTTATGTCTAAAATAACAGTTCCAATTAGTTTTAGAGTAAATTTTCGACAGATCTTGAACCATTATAGTATCCCAAAGATTTTTCTCTTCAAAATCTTTGGTTTTGGTTAGTCCTTTTGCCTCATTTTCTTCAAGTAGGTATATTTTGGCTTTATACTTATTTTTTTTATCTAAATTATAACCATGAAACATAATGGTAAGATTAACACTTTCCCCATAGCGTTTAATATCTTCACTTTTATGGAAATAAGCATAATCTATTTTCGAGGTGGTAATTGGCACAATGTAAAAATAAAAACCTGTACCAGGACTTTCACTAAATAATTCAACCCTTTGTTTAAAACCGTAATAATAGCTATCTCCGGTAGAATTAAATAATATACTTCTACCTACTTTATATTTGGTTCCCAAACCATATTTACTAACTGGCATAGTTCCCCCACTTAATGGTCCCCAAAGATTTTCTGTCACGTCTTCTGGTTTTGCATTTTTTAAACTTTCAAAAAACTCATCATAAATAAATGCCCATCTGGCATTATCGATGGTGTTTTTAGGGTTTGTAGTTTTTCCTCCAACACATCGCTCATCAAGAACAAACTCATTTTGATCTTTTAAATAAAGTCGATAGCATCCTCCCTTTGGAACGGTTTCGAGCTTTCCATTTGTTCGCCAATAGCAATATTGTAAACCTCTTGTGTCTTCTATTTTATCTGACATGATTATTCGGCATTTAAAAATTCGTAAAAGTCAGCCTTATCAAGCTCATTCATATTCACCAATGGGTTAATCTGCGATTGTTGCTCTTCATCAGCATTATCAATATTCTGCTGAGAAGGCTGCCCTTTCTGTCCGGTTTTGGCAAAAAAGATACATGGTGAGCCACTAATGGTGCAAACACCTTTACTATCTTCTACCAAAACCTGTCCACTGTTAATTAATACCATATCTTTATACATGCCCTTCCATTCGGTTAGTGCAGGCAAACAGGGTTTAAAACCACCCGGGGTTGGCTGAAGTTTACATTGACCAAAGGTGTTTTTTTCAAAAGTCATTCCGATATCTACATGAGACGCAATTAATTTTTGTGCGCCATCTTTATCATTCACATAATGCTTTTGCTGGGTAAGCACTTTCAATTTATCGGTTGTGGTACCAAACTGGCATTGGCAGGTGGCACTTTGTACAATGATTTCTTTTTGTGACATTTCTCTTCTCCTTTATTTAACCCAATACCCTTGCCCAAAATCCTCTTTTCTTTTCAACAGGAAAACCATTATTTCCCTCTTGAATTAATAACTGCTGATCTGTTGTCGGAATGTTGTTTTCAATTTCATAAGCAGAAAATGATATACGTTTAATGCTTATTTCTTTGCCATTTTCCTTATTACATAAATTCCAATCTACGCGGGCATGTTTAAGCAAACTTCCATCCTGATCTAAATCAAAGGCGGCATTTAATTTCATTTTTAAAGACCCTTTTTGACCCATTTGTATTTTTTGCTCTTCAGTTAGTTCACTTTCTGAAAAAAAATTCACTTTGAATGTCCCGTAATCGGTATAGTTGGGCTCAACAGATTGAACACCTTCGAAAGCCATGTTTTTATAAGCGATAACGGGGAAAAATAATGTGCTTTGCTGGGATAAGTTGCCATCATATTTTAGGTACTGGGGATGAAAAAATACATTCCAGAACATATCTGCCCTCAATGCATATTCAAGCTCAAACCTATCCGATATCTTTTTCTCCATCTTTTCTAAATATAGCTCGGCATATCTTCCTTCATACTTATCGGAGATCTTTTCGGCTACCTGTTTCCAGCGGTCTAAAATCTCATTATGGTTAACAATTCCCCTGAATATTTCATTTTTCGAATTTATATCAACTTTTAAGGGATAAATGGCGCTCATGGCCATACTGGCTAACTGTTCGCCCACAAAATCGGGTTCGTGCCGATCTATGAAAAGTTCTGTTTTATCAAAGCATAACTGCCAAACTTTACTTTCATCCCTAAATTGGTTCACCTTGAGGTGGATCTGGTAATCTAATCTTTTTGTCGCTTCTTGATTGCCATCGCCATAATATTTAATGGTAATGCCATAGCTCCTTGCAGAACGTGGCCTAGGAGCAAAATCAATCGCATGATCGATATTAAGTTTAATTTTTCCCTGAGCTGCAGAATTTGAAAGGTTACTTACTTTTTCCATAACCGAGCGTATTAATAAGTAACCCTATTACCATCGGCATTGGGGGCCATAGGCTGTATGACACCGTAAGCACTTTTTCTATCTGCCGACCAGTGCAAATACTGGTTTCTCAATTTGTGAAGGTCTTCCTGCTGTTGCCTCCGTACAGGATCCTTGGGTAATTCTGCTGAAAAAACATATGGTGTTCCGTTGGCCATTACATAATCTCTAAGCGTAGCTTTGACTCTAAGCAACAGGGCATTGCCATTAATGGTATATTTTGTTTCGGTTTTACTTTTAGCGAGTGGCAAATTATGATTTTGACTATACTCTGCCATATACTGTAAGGGAATATAACTGTACTCTTTGTAAAGGAACCTCGTTCCCTCAAGAGCCCAATACATATTACCGCCGGTAACTTTCAATTGATTTTCCTTATACCAGGCCTCTTTTATAAGTTTTGCTTTAAAGGCGTCTAGATTGCCTTTAAGCGTCCACGAGGTAGCCAATTCCGATACTACTTCTGTATCTGTTTCGTAACTTCCTCCAATATCACTGTGTACTCCAGGAAAAACCCGTTCCCTGCCTACATTTGTATGTGTTAAAGAAAAATTTTTACGGTGCTCATTTTCAGCTACAAAATGGACAACATTTTGTGCACGACCAATTTGGTTGAGGTGTAACTCTTCAACATCGTTGAAATTAGGGGATACACTAAAATATTTTGAATACGACGATACGGTATCAAAAATACCCAAAAACCTTACTTTAATCTGGTTGGGAGATATTTTCAGTCCGGCAGCACTAAACATTTCGCCTAAACGCCCACAAGCCGGCATTACCTCTAAACTTGTTGCTTCCCCGTCTGAATCAAATCTTGACGTGATTCCAGTGTGTGGGTCTGTAATGGTACTTGACCGATATTCATTTTTACCAATCTCGTAAACAAAATTTCTTGCTGCTGCTGCACCCCTGCTAAAACCAAATACATCGAAAGTAATACTTCTTAATTTCTTTTTCCCATTGCTTTTTATCGGGACTTTCAGTTTATCGGTGAAAATTTTTTCACATGCCTTTCTCACTTTTCCCCTTATCCCTGTGCTTCCGGTACCGAAAGCATAGCCCATTTGACTATCTTTTTGCCTATCTTCAGTACCAATACCTTCCAAATAAATACTATGACTTTTATCGTAAATATCCCATAGTCTGGCGACATTAGACCAATCGTTCTGATAGCTGCTATCGCTATCTGTGCCGTTACGCTGATAAGTGGGTGTATTGGCTCTACGCTCTTGAGAATTATTCATATTGTTTTTTGTTCCATCAAAAAACACCCCTACAAAAAGATCTAAATACTCTACTTTATCGTTTGTCGGCACATAATTGCCCAATTTAACGCTCGTCATACTAATCTACTTTACTGATATCGATTTTCGCTCTGTTAAGCTGAATTTCTTCTGTACTATTTTTTAGCGATATTTTTGCTCCTTTTCCGTCTGCATTCAGCGATACAACCAGGTCTATCTCACTAGAGTTCCCCAGTTTCTCAAAAGAAGCCATTGTTTCTTTTTCATCAAAAGGTTTTATTTCAAGCCCATATTTCGTTCCATCTTCCTTTTTCCAAACCAACGTGATATACTTTGGAACAGCCCTTAAAACGTAAGGATTAGTGACTAGGTCTTCTCCAAATCGATTTTCTTCTTCACCGTTAAGAAAGTTGTAATAGCATAATATTAGCTGATCTTTAACCGGCAAATGAACTTCTGTATGCCATTGGTATTTTTTGCGATATAATTCATAAACAGCTGGATCCGGCATGCCATTGATTTTGATCCGATCTAAAATTTCCTGCTTCATAATCATTTTATCATCCAGTGTAAGTGTGATAAAATTTGGTTCCAACATATATTTTGCATTGGGATAAGCCTGTTCTTTTGAAATTGTAGTCTCATTAGCCTCAAAAGCACCCACTTCAGTTTGGAAACCTGGACCGCTAAGCCAAACTACTACCTTGCCTTTTGGCGCCAGACCAATTTTTATCAATGTGTAGTTGTCTTTTTTATTGGTTAAATTATCCTTAAATCCGGCACGGAATAATTCGGCAATACGGGCTTTATCCAACTTCCATTTACCCGTATAGAATTTCTTTTCCATTAGCGATAGCCAGGTAAAACTTAACGAATCCGGTGCTTCCATTTGCTTTGTAGAAACGCTCATCACACCACCATCGTTGCCCCAACCAGTATTTTGGGTTCCCCAAATGGCGTCAAAACTGTAGGTAAAATCATTGGCTATTATGGCTCCTTTATAAACTTCAACCGGGTATTCTTCTGGAGCCGAAACCGTACCTGTCCACTCAAATTTTTCTTCCATTTTTTGTCCTTTGCAACTTGTTATCGCCAATAAAATGAACGACAGCAATAAATAGCTGTTTTTTTTAAAACTCATGATTTGTTACCGCTTGATACGATTTTCTTGTTGCTGGCCAATGATAAATTTTGCGAAGTAGCTTCAACATTCATTACCTGAGCAATCTTTTCCAATTTAACGCCAACACGCAATTCGTATTTTTGAATTACCTCTATCGTAATATTCTTTGCCTGTTTTATGATTGCCATCGTTAGAAAAGATTAGATTTTTCTGCACTGTTAAGCTCTACAATTTTACCGCTCTGCATGGTCATGTTTTCTTTTGCACTAAACATGCTGATCTCTGAAGCAATTTCGTTTGAGGTATCGGCAGTTCTTTTAAAATCCTTTGTTGCAAGCTCTGTTCTGTTGTTTGATGTTTCAGAAACATCGCCAACAGCACTTAACGAATAATTATTGCCGGCAGTGGTGGCAATATCCTTACCTGCATTGGTCGATTGATTTTGTCCAACCTGTACATCCATATTCTCCCCTACATTAATCTGCATGTTCTTGCAGTTTAGGGTCATGTTCTCTAGTGCCGTAATGGTAATATTATTGCCTTTGGTATCAATATGAATAATATTATTATGTATATCCGTGATTTTTATCCCCTGACTGTTTGCATCATCATCAAACTCCAGCAAATGCCCGCTTCTGGTAATGATACTCTTCAAGTGGTTTTTAATTAAAGGACTGCTATCAACACTCGCGCTATGGTAAACACTTCCCATTACCACCGGGCGGGCCACATTACCTTCTTCAAAAGCAATCATTACCTGGTCATCAATCTCTGGAATCGCAAAATAACCACGGTTATTGCCCCTGTCGCCTACACCTGCACTTGGCGTAACCACTCGCAACCACTCGGTTACATCGTTTGTTAAACATTCCCATTTAAATTTAACCTTAATACGCCCCTGTCCCTGTGGATCGTTGTTATCGATCACATCTGCCAGTTGCATATCAGGTTGTGGCTTTTGGAAGTTTTTTACCAGAATGCGCTCGGTGGTAGCTACTTTCCCTTCAAAATTATTGTGGTATTTACCGTTCTCATCAATATGATGTTTAATGCTTGTAATGAGGAATTTACCCAGGCTTTCTGTCGAAAAAGAAAGTTCTTTTCTTAAACTCATCGTAATTTCGGCAATACTGCCTATGCTCAAACCTGCATTATCTCCTCTTGCGGTTACTTTTAAAAGCTCGCTGGTATTGGCCTTTTCTTCGTTTTCTACCAGGCTTTTAATATCGCCATTATTATCTACACGTATTAAAGAGGGCTGGTTGAAGGTTTTACTGAAAGTGAGGTTGGAAGCTTTAATGGCATGTGATAAATCAGGAGTACCATCTACTTTGCCTGTGCTCTCGCTCAGCAACATCTCATTTTGCTTCGGATTGTAGGAAAATCGTTTATTTTTAATCGGAGCGATTTCCATTGCATATTGCATTTCCTGAACATCTCTTCCGTAAAATAAACCGATTTCTTTTTGTACATCCGGCTTGCCAAAATTAAGCTGTTTACCATCATAGAAAAACCATTCGTGGTATTCGGCCGAAAGCCTATTTAAAAAGGCAAAATCACTTTCTCTATATTGAATGATGTAATCGATCGGTGTGGTTCTTGCCGCATTGGCCACCACTTTTAAATCGTTGGCAGGTGTATCCTTTGTTGCTAATTTTACGATCTCATTCAGGTCTTTATCTAAATATGAACCCAGATCTGGTCCGCGATCGATTAAAATGGTCGGACTATAACCGCTTACGATTACAATGCCGTGATAACCATGATTCTGTGATAGTTCGACTTTAGAAATCAGGCCCACAAAGTTTTGCATGCCTTCCGGCGAATGACCAAATGATGCGGTCAAGGTTTTACCCACAAAATCCCGGCTATCGTCCAAACTAATCAGCCCGGGTGCACCCATTTGATCATGGTTAAAACGCAGCTCGAAATAATGGTGTTCGTTAAAAGCCTGTGTGAGGCTAAAAGAAGCAAAGTGGGTAATTTCCTTATCCTCTATATTGATTTCTGCAATGAGTTTCTTTTCCATATTAATTAATCTTGATCACAAAAAATGCCCTAAACTAAATCCAGTTGTCATTTTTTAAATGCATACCTGGAAATGATTCCATTTATGTAGGCATGTTCAGATCAGTTTTGTGAGTGGCTGCCGAACCAAACATTTTACCTGGATGGTAATTGTTTTTTACTACAAAATATTTGCGTTGGTTAGACATATTGAGCTTTAATTGAGATGTCATGTGGAAATTGCCGCAGGACTGAAAAGTATTAATTTTAGATGTTAGGTAGATAAAAAATAGGATTGAACTAAAAGCGACCGGTGTAAACCAGTCGCTTCAGTTTAATTATGTCTGATGACTAAGCTTTAGGCCAATCATTTTCGTGTTCTGCATTGCCCAGTTTTAGTTTACGGGCAGATACTACGAAACTTAATGTCATCGGTGTATTATCGTTTACCGCAATACCTTCATTATATTGAATGATGTAACCGTCTTCGAAAGACAATTCTTTCATTTTCGCATCTTCTTCGCCTTTTTTGAAAACCAATGTTCCAGAAAGCGGCTTATATTGGTTATTAACCATTGATTCGATCACTGAAGTATCTTCGGTTGATTCGATTTCGATGTGAATGGTACCACCATAAACACCTGAAGATGGACGGCCTTTTGCGTCAACATCTCTATTTAATGAAAAGCTGCACTGTAGTACATCAAATTCTTTTGATCCTAAGTTTAAACGGGTTTTGAATGCCATTGTAGTAAAGTTTTAATGTTTTTAAATGAATGAATTGCGTTGAGCGGTTGGCGTGGAGCGAAGAGCATGGGGTTTAAACATACAACTTCAACCTTCCTACCTTCAACCTTAGACTAGGCTTTTGGCCAATCGTTAAGATGCTCAGCGTTGCCTAACTTAAGCTTTCTTGCTGAAATCTGGAACTTAAGCGTCATCGGGTGATCGCCAACAATGTTGATTCCTTCGGAATATTTAACAATGTAACCGTCTTCGAAGTTAACTTCTTTCATTTTGGCATCTTCCTCTGTTTTCTTGATCAGAAGGGTTCCTGTAATAGGTTTGTACTGGTTGTTTACCATCGCCTCGATTATTGAGGTGTCTTCGGTTGATTCGATCTCAATATCGATGGTACCGCCGTAAACTCCGGAAGAAGGTCTTCCTTTAGCATCTACATCGCGGTTTAACGCATAGGCACAATGAAGTACATCGTACTCCTTGCCCGAAAAATTTAATCTAGCTTTGAAAGCCATAGTTTTAAAATTTAAAGGTTAAAAAATTGATTATTGTAGCCTCTGCTACTGTATTCATTCAACCAAATATCAGGCCAAAACTGGGATATAACGCTCATTAATAAGTGGTAAACAAATAGTAAAAAACAGAAAATTTATGTTTATCGCCTAAAAACGCAGTTATAGATTGTGTTTTCTGTGGAAAAGATGTGGAAAATCTGATCTATCTTTAATGTTACAAACACGTTATTAATCCAGAGTGTACTATAAGACTGTAGCGATTATACACAAAGTGTAGCGTTTTAGGACAAGCTGAATAATAAATCATTACGATGGTCTGCCAGGTCGCAGACCATTTTGCCTTTAAATCAACTGCGATCCAAATTTTTCCATCTTGGCCAGCCATTTTTGACTGTAATGATTTTCAAGAGAATGCAATTCGCCAATTGTATTGGTAAGTACAGGACTCATTCTGCATTTCTCAAAAACAACTTTTTTGATGGAAAGGTAAGTTGTTTTCTTATTTGCTTTCCATTCTTTAAAGGTTGCCTCATCTAAAATAGACACAATTCTTCCCGAACGACCGCTAAAATTATTATTTACATTTTGCTGCTGTGTAGTAAAAATCTGATCGGGCATAAATAAGCGATCGAAAAAGCCTTTAATTTTTGCGGGAATATGATCTACGTATACCGGGCAAAAAAGCACAATATGATTACTTTGCCTGATCGCCGTTAAGGCTTTCTGCAAATCGGGTTCTAACTCGGCAATCTGTCTGTTATTAAACAGCTTGTTCGAATTAAATATCAGATCGATAATGGCCAACTCCCTTACGGTAGCGCCAACACTTTCTGCACCTTGCTTATAGGCGTTAATCAGGAAATTTGTAGATGCGTTTTTTTCAATATCCCCATTCAGAATAAGTACTTGCTTCATTTTTTTTGATTAATCTGATCAGGCCGATGCATTACAAAATTATAAAGAATTTGTTAAGTGTTATGCATAACCCATAAAAAAACCCAACGCTATGGTTGGGTTTTTATTTTCAGCTATCAAAAACTATTGCTGATTATACTCTGAACTCCATGTGGTACTTTCATCTTCACCTTTATGTCCATCCAGTTTTACCACAAAACTTTTAGCTGGAAAATATGGCGTAATGTGGATATCCAGGTGGATTCTGTCTTTTTGTTGTTCATCTCTTTCGAAACGCATGATCTTAAATCTTTCGATCAAACGGTCAGCACCCTGGATACCATCTAAAAATTTCACAATCTGACCGCGTAAATCCTGTTCTGTTTTAGAAGTCCAGTTTTCGAATGCCCTTCTGTTCAGGAAATCGAATAATACTTTGGTAATGTAATCGAATACACGTACAACAGAATAGGTCTGTAAACCGATGTTATCACCATTAAATAAGGTTTTGGCAGAAAAAGCCATTACTTTACCATATTCGTTAACCATTGGTACCAGGCCTACTCTCTCCAAATGAGAGATTTCACTTTTCTTTAAATCAAATTTTACGCCATCTACCTCATTTATGGCACCATGTTTTTTACCTGCAGTAACCTGCGACATTAAGGTATAATACATTTTACCTGCAAGTGCAGCTGATCCAGGTACAGTTAAATCATCCTCCTCACCCACTTCGGCAACCTTACCGCGGCCAACAAGCCAGTTACAGGTCATAATTACGTTCGATCTAAAGGCATCAGCTCCCGTAAAGTTAGCTGCTGTAAATAAATCAAGTACATCATCAGGCTGATCAAGATCTGCAAAATCGGTTACCAACATGGCTTTGTTGTTGTGCGCAATTTTACCCCATCTTTCTACCACTTTATTAGAGCCCATGTAACCCGGCACCACCATTAACGAATAGTTATTACGGAGATCCAAACGGTCGTAATTCTGTTTTAGCTCATCATCTACATAATCTATAAAACGAGGATTATCAAGATCTTTGATCTGATCCATCGATGCATTTAAGAGCACTACATTTTTAAGTTTGTCAGATTCGGTATTTTTATAGAATAAATGCACCGAACGGTAAGCCTGCTCCAGTTCTCTGGTGCTTTCCAGCGCTGTACCAATATTTTTATTTAAGTTTTCTTCTGCTGCGTTTAGTTTTTCTGTGCTTTTTTCAACCATATCAGCCACAGAGGTAGAAGACTCAAGCACATCAATCCAAAGCTGGATTTTCTTTTTCAGTTCTTCACGCTCTTTCTTCTTTTCATCACCGGTTAAAAAAATCTGTTTCCGGGCTTTTCTTTCAGGATTTAAATTCTGAAGACCATCAACGGTTGCTTCTAACAGATCAAAACCGCCAACCCGGGCCAGTTTTTCTAAGTTATCCTTAAGTGATGTTTTTTCTATCGTTTTGCTCTCTGCCGGTTTAAAACCTGCTTGGGACGTACTCTCGTCTGCTTTTAGTTCTTGAGGATTTGACATGTTTTTTCAGCGTTTAGATTATTTATTCTGCTCCAATTCATCAACAAAGTTCTTCAAAGCATTGATGAAGGCCGATTTAGTTTCTTCATCATCAAGTGTAGCCTTTAAGGTTTTGTTCGATTTTAACTGTTTGATTACGTTAAGCGACATTTCTCTCTCAATATTCACATTGGTGAGGTAGTTACTTTGGTTAATGATGTTTTTCACACCAAAATCGCCCAAATCTTTAAAGTTTAGGGTTTCGCCAACCGTAGAGCCATCCTGCTTTTCGAAAGCGACCTTTACATTTGGTTTATAGTGTTCGAATACATCCTTTACCGTTTTTAATCCTTCAACTTTTTCAGGTTTTATCGGATCGTTATCGGTAAGTTTTTGTACAAAAAGTGTTTTGTTGTGGGCAATTTCTGCGAAAGCTTCTGAGGTGTCAATTTTCCGCTCGTTACCACCAATTTCATAATTAAACATAGTATGTAGATTTAGGTTTACGATTAATTTGTTTTAATAATATAATAGTTAACGTTTTAACTCAATTTTTGTTCTAATGTAACGACTTCTGGCTGAATAATATCCCATTGGAGTTTATCTTCTTCAGGATGCTTGCTTACTACAATTCTCGAGCCTTTTTTCAGCTCGCCCGAAATGATGTATTTGGAGATGGGGCGGCGTAAAAGATTCCTGATAACTGCCGATAACTGTCTTGCACCATATTTTGGTGTAAAACCATCTAAGGCAATCATTTTCTTGGCATCATCTGCTATTTCAAATTCGATACCCAATTTGTTCAGCGATTGCACTAAACTGCTCAGCTGAATTTCAAAAATGCGGACCACATTGCTTTCGTTAATCGGTGCAAATGGAACAATTTCAGAAATCCGGGCTAAAAACTCAGGACGGAAATGTCCGGCCATTACCTCCATCAATTGGTTCGAAGCAGGAATAACACCTTTTCCAATCTGTTCGGCAATCCATTCGCTACCAATGTTCGAGGTAAATAGTATTAAGGAATTGCTAAAATCACCTTCCTTACCCAAGCGGTCGTGCATGTGGCCTTCATCCAAAATCTGCAGAAAGGTGTCGAAAACCGAAGGGTGTGCTTTTTCAATTTCATCAAATAATAGTACAGAGTATGGCTGCTGCCTGATTTTATTCACCAACAAGCCACCTTCTTCATAGCCCACATATCCCGGAGGAGCCCCGTAAAGCAAGGCGGCACTATGCTCTTCTTTAAATTCAGACATATCAAACCTGATCATCGCCTTTTCATCGTTAAACAGGAACTCGGCAATTGATTTAGCCAATTCGGTTTTTCCCGTTCCGGTTGGCCCTAATAAAAAGAACGATCCGATGGGCTGTCCTTTTTTATTTAGTCCGCTACGCGATTCCAGTATGGCGTCAGAAACAGCTTTTAAAGCCTGGTCCTGTCCTACCACACGCTTTTTAAGGTATTGCTCCATATTGAGCAGTTTTTCCTTTTCGCCCGCCTGCAATTTACCCATAGGTATGCCTGTTTTATAGGCCACTATAGAAGCAATATCTTGTTTGGTTATACGGTCGCTTTTTTCTGCAGCATATTTTTTTAATTCCTGAAGGCTGCTATTGATATAACCCTGGTATTCATCTGCAGTTTCGAAGGCATCGGTCTGTGTCTCATCAGTTAACCTGCCCAATAAAACCGGGCTTAACTTATTCTGAAGTAATGAAAAAAGCCATTTATAATCTGCAAAACGATCTGCTTCTGATTGGTCCACGCTTGCATTCAGTGTTTCCAGCTCTGTTTCCAAACTATCAATTACCTGATCAGAGGTATCATTCATCATTTTCATCGCCGCCATAGTTCTGTCTAACAGATCAAAAGCTGAGTCAGGGAGCCTTCTATCTTTCATGTAACGTTTGGCGAGGCGTACACATTCTCCCAAAGCATCGGGTTCAATGCTTAGAGTATGGTGTTCTTCGTATTTTACAGCCAGTTTCTGCAACATTTTAATCGTGCTCTCTTCATTTGGCTCATTTACCTGAAGCACTTCAAAACGCCTGCTAAAAGCCTGTTCTGGCTCAATAATCTTACGGTATTCATCAATAGTTGTGGCGCCGATTACCGTTATTTCGCCACGTGCGAGTTCTGGTTTCAATAAATTGCCAATACCAGCACCCAAAGGTCCTTTACTATCTAACAGAGTATGGATTTCATCAATAAAGAGCACCGCTTTTTCAAACTGTTTTATTTCTTTGATGATGTTTTTTAAACGGTCTTCGATTTCTCCTTTGTAAGATGCACCCGCGATTAACGAGCCTAAATCCAATTCGAAAAGCTGAACTGGCTTTAAACTTTCAGGAACGTTCTGATTCACAATATCAATAGCAAAGCCATCTACCAAAGCTGTTTTGCCCACGCCGGCATCACCGGTAAGAATTACATTTGGCTTAGTTCTGCGGCAAAGAATTTCCATCATTTGCCTTGTTTCTTTATCGCGGCCAATGATGGGATCAGTTTTACCATCCCGAACCAGTTGTAAGCGATCTATGCAATATTTATACAGCGCATTGCCTGTACTTTTATTTTCAGCACCAACTATTGTTTTATCTGGTGAAACTACCCTCGAAATTTCTTCATCATTTACATAGAGATCCAAAATTTCGCGTTCCTTAATTGGAAAAGATTTTAACTGATCGGGCTGAAAACCGATACCCGGTTTCGCAAGTGCGGTTAACACACAAACCGGTGTAATTAAATCAAGTCCCAGCTTAATACGTACATTATCCGATTCTTCGAAAATTACGGCAATTTCTGGTGCACCGTTAACGGTATCGCTAAGACCTGCTGATTTCGGCTGCTCATCAATCCGAACTTCAGCCCACTCGCTAATGTATTCCTCATCCTTCCCAATGGAAGTAATAAATGATCTTAATCCAACATCTTTATGCATTAATCCTTTGAGCAAATGAGCCGCAGAAAACACTTCATTTCTGTATTCTTTTGCCAGCGACTGTGCAATGTGCAACGCTGTTTTTACCGATTCGCTTAAGTTTGTAACTGCCATAGCCTTTAGTTGGTTGTAGGCAATACTGCCGGGTTAAAATTATCTTCAGTAATGTAATAGTATATTTTGCCGTTTGAAATAAACTGTTGTTCAATCTGTGTAGCTCTTTTAATCTGCTGTACTGACTGGTTTAATAATTTAATGTAAGTTTCAAACTCTTCCAGCGGCATTTTAGAGGTGTTCTTTAAATCACTTACCATGTATTTGGATAAAAACTCATTGTTTAAAGGCAAACCCGTAACCAGCTTAATGTAGTTACTTAAAGTCATGGCCTTGATATCACTGGATGATATTTTCATACCCAAAAACTGTTTAGGCATTCTTACATAGTTTTTAACCAGTTTTCTTCTAAAAGAAGATTGATCGGCCTGAAGGTTTTGCCCCAGCATAATCGAAAATACATCTACAATCTGCTTATACTCCATATTATTTAATACAATGGCATATTGTAAATTGGAGCGGTTATTTTTTACTACATCAGCAGATAAGTTAGCTGTAGTGTAATATTTAAAAGCATTATGCGGCATGCGGTCTGCTACTTCTGCACCAACAGGCTCTGGCAATAACCCTTCTACCTGAGTAGATAGGTTTTTACGCGATATACCGGTTAAGCGGAAGGCACTATCCAACGAGCTGATCTGGTTATAGATATCTGAATTGGTTTCTTTTACAAAACGGCGCAGGGCGATCGTCATACTCTGGTTTGAATTTACTGATCCTTTGGTAGGGAAAACCACACCGCCCTGGATTAAACTGTTTTTAGGATAATCTAAATAATAAGAAATAGAATCCTGTAAACTTGTATTATAAGGCTGAAAACTTTTTAAACCTTCCCCTTTTACCATCGTGTTTTTTCTGTATTCTGCAGAACGGATAGCAGACTCCGAAACGAGCTTGCGCGATTGAATAACAAAATCGTTAAATGACTGGTTAAAATCACTGTACACCTGTAAAGCTAAAATGCGGGCATCCGCAAGGGCAACCTGTTCGCTCAGCTCATTAATCAGATAATTGTTCGTTCCGCCTGAATTTCCGGTACTACCTACCAATATAATTAAGTTGGTTTCGTTCTTTTTCGCTTTAAATAAGTTTATTCCTGCTTTTAACGCGCTAAAAACCGGTTCTTCCGAAATCTCGCCATTACACCTCATGGTATTTTTTGCCTGGTTTGATAAGAAAGTCATCAATTTCCTGTAATCATCCTGGATGGGGCTAACAAAAATCCCCTGTTGTCCACATCCGTTTTCACCACGGTACACTACACCGCCAAAGTTTACTTTGGTTCCTTTACCAAAATCGCCCATAATATTTTCGAAAGAAGCAATGGTATTGGTCATTCCGGAGAAATACTTGGTCATCGGGCTTCCGCCATCCATTACGAACACAACATTTACTTTTGTTTTATTTTTGCGCAGCTTCAGGTAATCCTGATAGGAAAGTGAAGAACCATTAATAGTTAATAGCTTATTGTCTTTTTTGTTGTAAACATCTGCGGCAATACCTACCATGTTGCCACCCTCATCATTTGAAACAACGGGCACACTACGCAGGATAATGTTTTCTCTTGACAATAAGGGATCTATTACGAAAGCTGTTCCTTTATCCATACCATTTTTAATGGCCAGTGCAGTAGAATCATCCGTATCGTAGTCACCTGGTTTAACAGAGGTGATGTACAAACGATCTCCCCAGCTATGTATAGCTTCGGCAGAAACCCATCCATAAATACTTTTTAAGGCAGTATCTGCAACCAGCTGATCGTCAGAACCGATCAGGTATTTTTTGCCATCTTCCGATTTTTTATAGATGTAGGCAATTTCGTGCAATCTTACCTTGGTGCGTCTGTCTTTAAGTTCAGGCGTGTTGTAAACCAAAATTGAATCGGTAGTATCGAAATAGAATTTCGGCTCGGTTAACGCATTTTTTCCGTTAACTATACCAATGGCCTTTTCAGCGTAACCCGTTTTTTGGTTAGAGAATGCCCGTTGCCATAAAAGTAGTTTGGATTTGGCAATCCACCCGTAACTGATGGCGCTTTTCTTATCGTTAATTTTTCTTCCCCTGATCATTCCGGCTTTATACTTGATCAGTTTCAGATAGCCATTTTGCTCTTTTGAAACATAAAAAGGTTCCATAAAGCTGATTTTTTTCATAATCAGGCTTCCGCCCGGTGCTGTTGTCGTATAATTATCTTCACGATCGGAAAAAACAATCCACGGCAAACTGCTGCTGCGGGTATTCTCGTTAACATTTATGGTTTCAGCTGGCCTTTCATATGATTTAGGCATGTATTTTACTTTTTTGCCAAATGATGCCGGTGATTGTGCATAGGCAAACGATATTCCTAAAAACAGGATGGTTAAGGCATAATATTTTTTCATATTCTTTGTAGATGAGCTTAAAATTAGGTTTAAGAGGTTAATCTATTTTGTTTTTGCCGGAGCATCAGTAGCTGCTGTTGCTTCAGGCTGGGCCGTTCCTGAGTGTTGTTTAATATTTAATAAACTGGCACAGGTAGAGTTGGGCTTAATGGTCAATTGTGCTTCATCCACTGCTATTTCTCCTCCAAAAGTCAGCCCCATACAGTAGGAATAAATATCAGTCTGTTTTTTCTTACCATTCATTTCTACATTTACAGTTACTTTTTCGTTGCTGCACATGTATTTGTTAATGAGATAGTAATAATTTGCGTTAAAATCAGCTCCGTTTGCAATGGCTTGCAGGCGTGCTCTGATATCATCAATGGTTTTACGTTCTCCATCGCCAGGAGCAACCAGGTCATCTACGATTTCGGCATTTGGATCAGTAATTAAAATGGTTAAAAAAGCGGGCTTACGGGCTTTATCCGACCGAAGACGAACGACATATTTCCCTGGTGTGCGGTAGGTATATAAGGCTGTTTTCCCTTTTACATCCACACGGCCAGTTTCGCCGAAGGACCATTCGAAGTCTTTTCCTTCTCCATCACCCTCAAGCCTGATCTCTTCGTTAACCAAACCAGCGGTAGGGCCACTAATGGTTAACACACTATCTACAGCCACTGTATGAACGGTATCGCGTACAGTAACCGGAAATTCCTGGCGGAGTTCCCCATCAACAGTTAAGCGTACAATGTAGGTGTCGGGTTTGGTGTAATGGTACGAACCTGTTTTTGTTGTAGCCTTTTCGCCATTACCAAATTCCCATAACCATTTTGAGGCCTTTGGGGTATTATCGGTAAAAACTAAATCTTCATTTAAATAAATTTCATCCTTAAGGATTCTCGCATCAATTGTCCTTTTTTCGAACAATGAACTTTTAAATAAAAAGATCAGACCTGTTAAGAGCAGTACAGCCAGCAGGATGTAGAGAATAACATAGCCTTGCGAATTTGAATTAACTTGCTTGGTGTTTGTGTCAGACATAGGTAGCGTTTTTTTATAGGTTGTTTGGTATTTTATCTTGCAGATATTGTTTGCTGTAATTGCCGTCTGTTGGTAATGCAATCATCTAACTGTCTTTTATGCAGCTCAATATCTGAAATATTTCTGTTTTGTTCTTGTCTATCGTAAAATAATCTGTCGTATAACTGTGCAGTGTGAACAAAGATTTTATAGCGTGAATCTGATGCCTTGCGGTCAAAAGCAGCTTTAATTGAACCTAATGAGAGCTGGATATCGTTCTTTAAAAAAACGGCCTGCACATTTGGGTTATAACGTGTGATCTGTTTAAATGTAGTATCAATAGTTGGCATGGTTTCTTTCACCATATTTTCAAATGCTTCGTTCTCGTTAATCTTAACTTCCAGTTCTGTTTTAGAAATTTCGTACTTCGACTTATCGCTATAAAAAATCCCAAAGCTCAAAAGCCCAACAGTGAAAACGAACAACGCTGTAAAAAACAAGAATTGTTCACGTCTTTCTTTTATGCTTATTTTAATCATGATGTTTTAATTACTTGCCGTACCTACCGTTTCTAATTCTTTGTGCTGCAGATTGATTTGCCTTTTGGCACTCGTTTATACGTTCTTTGTAACGCTGGATATCACTCCTTGATTGGAAAAGCGAATCTTGTAAATCGGCCATTGCACCAACATTATTGTTTAGTTTTCCGTACAGATCGAAACTCGGACTTGGTTCTGTTTTTTTAGAAATTAATTCTTTTATCTTATTATTAGCGCTTTGGATATCACTAAGCAGGATACTTTGCTTGCTCATTTCATTTGCATTATAATCGCGATATTGGGCAAGCTCTTTGAAACGGACCTGAATAAGGTCAAAATTTGTATTGATATCTTTTCTTAGGTAAGATAGTTTATCGCTTTCCTTCACCTTTTTATCAAGCAGAGTATATTCATAGTCTGATGCGGCAAAAAAGAGATAAATACAGAGAATGGAGAAAAGCGTTAGAAATACAAAATTGATAATGAACCTCGTATAGGAAGTTCTGATTTCGATGGCATTGATGGGTTTCATAGAGCATTAATAGTTTTCACATAGTATTAGTTATCATATTAATCTGACATCTCTTTCACCTTAAATCACTCAAACTTTTTCAAATTAATATTGTCTATAACAATTTTTGATATTTGTTGTTTGATAATAAAAACGATTTTATTTATTTTACTTTTAGCAAACTTTAAGCCAAACCCTTTATGTCTGAAAATTTTTACAACAAACCCTTCAGATTTAAGTCTCTTTTCTCAGGTACTGGGCTTCAGCCAACTGACCTTGGAAGATCGATTTCGCACCATATCGAACTGATCATTTTCACACGGTATGGGGAGCACCGGTTTCGCAACGACTTTGGCTGTGAAATATGGGACCTTGATTTCGAATTAATCGTGAGTGAAAGCCTCTGGGAGGAAAAATTCCGCAAATCGTTGCTTAAATCCATTACCGATTATGAGTTCAGGATCTATAATACTTCGGTTGAAGTGCGCATTACGGAAGTAGAAAATGTATATCCTTTGCGTAAGATAACAGAGATCAAAAAAAAGGTTGATATTAGTGTACGGGCACTGATAAAAACCACAGGCGAAAAATATTTTTTCAATACAGCACTATTCCTCAGCCCGCTATCTACCTAATCTAAAACGCCCCAAATATCCTACACATGAAACCAGTTTTTTACTCATCGAAAGATGAAATCCGAAATAGAATTTTAAAAAATGCCGAAGATTTTTGGAATGTTAAAGACAGTAACGACTTCGATCCGCTGGTTAGGCTGATTATTGAAGCCTTAAGCAACGAGCTTTTTAATGTTGCCAATGATGTTAAAAATTTAGAGAACAGGATTTTTGATAAGATCAGCCGCATTTTAGCCCCCGATCATTTAACTTCTTCGTTACCTGCCCATGCCATTATGCATGCCAGGCCGATTGAGCAGCAGGATTATCTTTCCCCTTATTCGCAGTTTGCATTTAAGAAAAACATCCCTCAAGAAAACGATAAGGCAAAAAAAACCGACATTTTTTTTAGTCCGCTGCATACCGTAAAAGTAAATAATGCAGCTATAAAACATATTGTTACGGGAAACACCCTGTTTAATGTAGAACAATTGGGTAAACAGCCCATTCACAATACACTTCCCGGTACTTCGGTAGAGAAAAACACGATGTATATCGGTTTTAGTGGAATTAAAGACTGGATGGATTTTAATAAACTGAACTTATTTTTCGATTGGAAAAATTATTCGGTACCTGAAAACACTTATGATCTGCTCTCGTTGGGAAAATGGTTCTACAAAAATAACGAACTCGCGGCCTATACTGAACGTTTTATGGACGAGCCTTTAACGGGTAAGGTACAGGCACCTTTTCATCACAAGCAATTGCTTAATCTGATTAAAGCAGATGTTTTACAGTTTTACAGCAATAGGTTTATTACCCTGGGCGATCTTAACGATTTCAATATCGACGAAAGCGGGGAACTCCCTCCAGCGTTTTCAAACCTGTTTCAGCCAGCGGTTTTAAACCAGATTAATAATTCGGTAAAATGGCTTAAAGTAATTTTTCCGGCAGCGATAAACCAGGAAATGCTGAACGAGCTTCATGTTTATATCAATGCGTTTCCGGTAGTAAATAAACGGTTAAGCCAAATTAAACACCGGCTTAAAACAATGAAAAATATTATCCCGATTAAAACGGAATCGCTGGACCAGATGCTCGCGGTAGAAAACCTGAAGGATAATAAAGGGAAAAGTTATAACGAAATCCCCTATACCAATGAGAATGAAAAAGGCGATGGTTCTTTTTCGATCAGATACGGAGGAACGGAGCGTTTTGATACCAGGAATGCAAAAGAACTGGTTGATTATCTTTTTGAGCTCTTACGGGATGAAAAAGCAGCTTTTACAGCTTATGGACCTGATTTTTTAAGTACAATCCTTAAAAATCTGGAGCAGAACATTGCCCTGATTGAACAAAAAAGTCGTTCGGCGCTTAAAGATATTAAAGAATTGCCAAGCTATATTGTATTAAAACCGATTGATGATGCGGATATTTTATTTCTGGATATTTGGGTTACCCAGGCCGAAGAAGCCAACCACATCAATGCGGGTAGCCGTTTAGTGGTATATGATAACAATAGAGTAAATGCTGAAAGTATCTTTTTATTAAGCCAAACCAAAGGCGGCCGGTCACGGTTGAATTCCACCAACCGGGTGCAGGCATATAAATATGGCTTAACCACTGCCGACCGAATTATTACTAAGGCCGATGTGATCAATTTTTGCCGTTACGAATTGGGCAATAAGCTAAAGGGCATTACGCTTGCCAAAGGTTTGATTATGGACAATAAACCGAATGCAGGTTTTATTAAAACTACTGATATTCTGATCGAGCCCGCAGATCAGCTGAACCTGAGCACACAGGACTGGGAAGAACTGTTGAGCTTGACATTGGCAAAACTAAATTTAAGAAGCACCATGAATATACATTACCGCTTGCTGTTGAAGCCGACGATGTACAAGGTGGTTTAAGGTTTTTGATGTGGGGCTATAATCTTTTCTAATAAAAAGTCGTCCTCTTGACCGCAGCAAAGCGAAGTGGAGAGATCTATATATACAGATTTAGCTACGCTGAGCAATTGTGGTTCTTGACTTCATTGCACTCTGCCCGACGGCACGAAAGTATCGATCGTATAGGATTATTTCGTGGCTCGCAAGGGCAACCTTCCTCGGCTTGCCGCAGGCCATTATTAGTTAAAGATACACCGTATAACCCAAATAAGCACTTTCGCCATCCTCGCTCAATACTGTTTCCTGATAATCGGGTGCGGTAAGGAGCTCTACATTTACTTCGGCATCAACAGGCATCAAATAACTGATAGCCATATCCAAAATGGCCCTGTTTTTCTGTCCGGGGATAAATTTAATCAACTCCTGTGGCAAAGTAGGGCCAATATTAATGTTATATGCTTCGTGTTCGGGGGTAAAACTATCGCCTATGATGGTATCAATACCCAGTGCGCTCCCACCCAATTCCATCTGCATTTCTTCAGCAATTTTTACCGGGGCAATATTGGCTGTAGCATCAACAATGGTAAGTGGCAGGTTAAATAATGCGGTTAGCACCTTCGATACAAAATCGATATCGTTTCGTTTCTGCTGGATCTCAGGCAGCAGATGCATCCAGATAATACTCTGCTCTTTATTGAGCAGATTAAACTCATCCCAGCCAAATTCAAAAATCTGACTTAAATCGGAATAGGTTGTTTTTTTATCGAGCATATTCTCATATAGCTCGGTCATGATCCTTACATAATTGATCTCGGCATCAAAAGGCGTAAAAAATAACCTGGCCTCTTTTTCTTCCTCCCTCCTGTCTCTGATGTCTTTAACCATCGACTCCTCGTCCATGCCAGCACTACCGGTTGGTGGACGGTGAAAAAGCCCTTCAGGCAACATATCATACAAGCCTTCGCGGTTGGTATTGATACGGATGCGTTCGTGCCTTCTTTTTTCAGAATAATAGGTCGTGGCATTCTCAATATCTTTTGCAAATGCACGTTTATCAGGCCCCAATGGGATAATTTCGATCCGATCGGCATCAATCACCTTACGTTCAATCAGGTCGGCAGCGTGGGCAACAGCCTTATAATCTGTAAATAGTTCGTTATTAATCAAAGTTTCTTTTTTCATTAAACTTTAAGGCTTCATTTTTGTTATAGGTTAAATTTTAATTATCAAAAAAATAACAATTATAATCAAATACTAAGATACTATATTTGTAGTACATCACATCTATAAAAATTTAATGGACGTTCAATCATTTTTTATCCGCTTTCTCTTATTCCCGCTGATTTTCATGGTATCAACAGCGGTGCTTTCTATCATTAACAAGAAGAACCAGTTTCTCAATAACAAAAGACTCATCGTAAGTGTTCTGTTAATTGGGATTATTTTGGCCATCCCGGGTTTTTTAGGCTTTCTAAACTTCAATTTTATGCCATGGGGATACATTATCTGCTGTATCTTTTACCTTTTAATGGGAACAGTTTTCGTTTACCTGTTAACCAAATACTACCCTAAGGATATGCTGGAGCGTAAAGTTTTTATCTTTTTTGCCACATTAATTTCGACTATTTTATCTGTTTATTTATTCCAACTGGCCTTTAACTGGTTAAGTGCGGTAAATTTTGGGTGGTTCGGTGCGGGCAGTATTGCGTGTTTTTTTGTGCCACTTATTTTTTGGTGGGCCTATGTTTCCTTATTGGAGATTCCATCTGAAATTTATAAAATCTGGAGATACCCTGATACGCCACTGGATATTAACATGGACCATGTAGACTTTAACCGTTTATTGGTATTGGAACTTGAGCTTTATAAAAAAAGCAGTGATCCGGAGCCATTGAAAGTAAAGGTAAAAGCGGTAGAAAACATGAACTTCGGGATCTGGTTCCACAAGTTTATCGATGATTATAATTTAAAGTTTGCCAAAAGTCCGGTGGAATTCAGAAGCGACGATATGGAAAATTATAAATGGATTTTCTTTATTAAAACTTCCTTCTTTAAACGAAATATCTTTATTGATCCGGATCTGGATATCATTGAAAACGGCATTACCGAAAAAATGACGATTTACGCTAAACGGGTATCTGAAAATATTAACAAACCAAATGAAGTTGGAGAAAGTGCTATCTTTATCTAATCTATAATTAAAAACATCTACCATGATAAAGCCGCTAAAATATAAATCCATTAACTGGATTAATGGCATGAAGCTCTCTAGTGATCATTTTACCTTGAGTGATCTCTATTTGCAGGACTTTGTACGCGATGCCGCATCGCTACATTTAAACAATAGCAATTACGGGTTTTTACCTCCTTTTGCGGGTTATAAAAGTTCGCATGATATCGAAATTATCGAAAAAGCAACTAACCATATCGAAGTAAGGGTAAGGTATTGTAATGCCATTACGCCCGAAGGTTGCCACATTGATATTGTACAGTCAGATAATATGGATACGCTGGTACACAACCACTATTTTGGGCAGTCGGAGCCGCGTAACTACGTTATTTTATTGGTAGTGAGTCCGTTTAACCGGGCACCTGCCGGCACACCAAATCCTGAAGAGAGCCCAATCCGCTACCCTGAACTCACTAAAAGCTATTCTATCGCTGTTTTACCAGAAAGTGAAGTGAGTTCACAAACGGCAGACAGCTATTTTCTAACAATTGGACAGGTTTATTATGAGAACGGAAGATTATCGATCAACAATAATTATATCCCGCCAAGCTCAACCATAACAAGCCATCCGGCATTAATTAGGTATTATGAGTCATTCAGTGTTTTATTGAATGATTTACAATTGGCTGCATTTAAGATTATTGATAAAACAGCAGGCCGCGATAATATTACTCCTCTTGGCAAGAATATCCGTCTGATTTCTGAAAAGATTGTAGATTATATTGCAGGTTTATTTTACGAATACCGAAATATTGCACACCGAGAATCGCCTGTTGTTTTAGCAGGTTACTTTTCTAGTTTGGCGCATATCTTTTTTACAGCTATAAAACTGATTGATCCGCGTGAACGGGAAGAGCTGCTTAAATATTTTTACGAGTGGAAAGATGTAACTCCAGGAAACTTTGAAGAGCTTTTAGCTAAAACCATTGAACTGGTTTACGATCATAAACAGATTAACAATAGCATGGTAATGGCCAACGAATTTATGAATGTGTTGGTAGCCCTCTGGAATAAATTGAGTGGTTTAGAATATATCGGGCAGCGCAAGGAAAATATTGTGGTTGCCGAACAGCAGGTTGTACAACAAGTACAAGCCAGAAAAACCTGGACATTGCTGGATTAAAATTATTTCTCGGAGTAAATTTTGTAATTAAGCTGTACCCATAACCGGGTACGGCTTTTTTTGCACGTATAAATTAAAAGGCTCTCCACCGATCTTCATCCTGGTCTTTTGTGCGAATCTTTCCTATAACCTAAGTTCGATTAATAATGTGCTTTAATTTGGGTTATTTGGTGCCTTACATGAACGGTAGTCACCCTGAACTTGTTTCAGGGTCTTTATAGCATGGCGGTTTAATAGGAAAGATGCTGAAATAAATCCGATAGCTATCGGATCAGCATGACGAAACGGCTAGCTAATTCGGCCTAATAAAGTACATTAATTTTTAAACATTAATCGAACCCAGGTCTATAACCAACCGTTTTGAAAAGTGCTCTTACTTTTTTATCATTTTACTCACACATCTGCTTACTCAATGAAAAGTAAGGTGAAATAGCACAGCCACATCGGTATAAAACAAAGAAGACAATCTTCGTATGAACATTTGTATTATAAATTTGCTGATTATTAGTAATGTCTAAGGCATAAATACCTTTACTTTGCTTCCCTAACCAATATCATTATATGAAAAAACAAAACTCACTGACAAGTGTAACCAGGAAGGTTACTTTTGTTGTGGCTGCAACCTTGGTGTTTGCAAGCGCTACATGTTTAACAGGCTGTAAAAAAGACGAAAAGATGGCGCCAGTGCCAGTTACTGCTTCTACCAAACCTGGCGCAACGGTAGAAACCTACCAATCTGGTACACATAACGGCTTCTTTTGGTCGCTTTGGAAGAGTGACGGCGCAACCGGTACAGTCAATTACGCCAATGGTGCCGCCGGAAATTACAGCATTAACTGGAACGGGTTTAACGGTAATTTTACCAGCGGTAAAGGTTATTCGGTAGGGTCAACAACCTATAAAATAGGCTATAACCTGAGCACTTATTCAAACTCCGGAGGTGGTACTTTTGGCTGGTACGGATGGAGCAGAAGCCCTTATTATGAGTATTATGTGAATGAAACCTGGGGCTCGGTTTCACCTCATACCGGTACTTTCCTGGGAACATTTAACTCCGATGGTGCAGCGTATAACGTATGGACCCGATGGATGACAGGTAAAAATATCGACGGTGGTGACGGTTTCAGACAGATTTATAGTTCAAGGGTTACAAAAACTTCTACCGGACAAAATCACGTTATTACTTTTGCTAACCATTACAACAAATGGCAAAGTTACGGATATACGCTTGGTCAGTTAAACATTCCTGCAATTATGGTTTCAGAAACATGGGGCTCTAATACGAATGGCAATATCAACTGTACCATTTGGGCACAGTAAACATTTGTTTAAAAAGGTCCCAACCACATACTGTCCGGCTATTGCCGGCAGTATGTACTGTAAGTAATTCTGATCACTTACCTGGATTAAAAATGCTTTTATTATTTAACAATTAGTTACCATGAGATCCATACTTTATTTCCTTGCTTGTTTCATTTTTATCCTCACCGCCTGCAATTCGTCAAATCCTAAAAAAATAGATGGAAATAAAAAATCACTGATCGGAAAATGGCATCGGTTTTCCACAGCAAATGGATATAGCGAATTTGATATTGATTCGCAAAATGTAGTTTTCTACAATCAGAAAGTGGGCCGGTTCAAGCTCCCTTATAAAATAGAAAATGATTCCTTAAAATACCTTACCAAAGATTATGTTGCTAAGATTACAAACTACGGTGACTCTATTCTTTTGGAAGGAAACGATAGTACTAAAGCCATTTTGCATAGGTTTAAAGAACCGAATATTCCTTTTAAAACAATTCCTGAACAAACAGATTCTTTATCATTTGCATCATACATCGCAGATTTCGATAAAAGATTAATCAGTGAGTTTGAGAAAGCCGGAATAAAGATTGCTAATGGTGCGGAAAAAGATCAGGGACCTGCATACGAAGAACTGTTGAAAAAAAAATCAGCAAATAGGTAACCATTATCTACTATTTACATTAGCTTCTACCGGGCTATTGCTCCATGGCAAACTACTAAAAAATGCTAATTCTGTCAATTACAGTCAGGTTGATTAACGACTTAACTAGCTTATCAACGGTTTTAAGGCATAATTGACATGTGCTCACCGAATTGCTCACCTCTTTCTTGCGAAAAAATGAATATTTTGGTGTTTCCAGAAAACGAAAAAGCCTGTAAACATTTAATTTACAGGCTTTTAGTTAAATTTAAAACTATTTTCGCGGAATGGACGGGACTCGAACCCGCGACCTCCTGCGTGACAGGCAGGCATTCTAACCAGCTGAACTACCACTCCTTTTGTTCTTCTTTAAAGTTCGAACCTCTTTCCCTTTCGGGACTGCAAATATATACACTATATTCAGTTTATCACTATAGTAACCGACTTTTTAATTAATAAATACGTAACACACTGAGCCTCATTCTACATATTTTAATCAAAATGATTATTTAACAAAAATGATTATATCACTGAGAATATTGCTATCAAGCAGGTCTTAAATAAGCATACTCATCTTTATATTCATTCGGACACATAAGCTTAACAGGTTGTCTCCTCGTACCCCAAGATTACTCGTTCAAAAAAGACAAAATGGAACAAGGACGGTTTGCTGGTGAAAAGTAGACGTTAATCTGCATATTCCTCCAATATACTTAGCGTATATTTTGATAGTTTGTATTTTACAGCTACCAGGCCGAAGAATCTTTTCAAGGTAGTTGCGCTGATCATTTTTTTAGTGCTATTAGAAATCTCTTCCGACAAAAACCTGCAATCCCAGGAGGTAACAGAACTTAGCCCGGCCTTTAAACAGACGCGGGCTCTTAGTTCTTTTAATGCTTTATCATCCATAATTTACAAGCTTTCCTACCTTGGTGTGCCAGGTAGGAAAGTGCTATTACTAATATTTTAAAATGGTAAATTCTGTTCTTCTATTTTGCTGATGTTCTGCTGCAGAACAGCTCACGCCATTTGAGCAGCGGTTAAGCAAACGTGTTTCGCCATAGCCTTTGGCAGTCATCCTGCTTCTTGCGATACCCCGGCTTACCAGGTAATTGACTACAGATTTTGCTCTCCGTTGAGAAAGGTCCAGGTTGTAGATATCTACACCACGACTATCTGTATGAGAAGCAAGTTCAATTTCCAGGGTAGGGTTATCCCTCATGGTACGAACCAGCTCATTCAATATTTTTGCCGCATCAGCCCGGATATTGTCCTTGTCAAAGTCGTAATGAATATTTGCAAGTCTCAGCGTTTTACCCTCCTCAAACAACGGCTCTAAGCGCAATTCGGCATATAAAGTGTCTGATTTTGTCAGCCCTTTTGTGGTTAACATTGCTGAGTCTGCGTAGAACTTTATTTTGGCCCCAAGCACTTTATAGTCGCTTTCTTTATCAAGCTGAAAGAAGAAAGTACCATCCTGTTCATTGATTTTTTTTGCTACGATACCTGATCCATCCTTCGACAAGGTAACTGTCACATCAGAAAGGCGTTCCTGCGTTTTCTTGTTAAACGCTACCCCACGTAGTGCGAGGATGATTTTCGGACGGGAGTAGTTGAACGTATAAATGTCGTCAGAACCCTGTCCACCTTTACGGTTAGATGCCAGATATCCGGTAATTCCATCAGGTGTTGGCCCGGTGGTAAAGAAAGCAAAGTCATCTGCAGCAGAGTTAACAGGATACCTTAAATTTACTGCTTTCGTCCAGTTGGATTTATTACCCTTGCTGCTGAAAATATCCAGGCCGCCCATTCCGGGCAATCCGTCTGTAGAAAAGTACAGTGTACCCGTTTCACTTACCGAAGGAAACATTTCGTTGCCGGCAGTATTTACCGATGGGCCTACATTAATAGGTTTTCCCCAGGTACCGTCAGCCTGCAGGTCGCTATACCAGATATCTGTTCCCCCTAATGTTCCGGGCATATCAGACACAAAATACAGCGTTTTTTCGTCGGAACTCAGACTTGCATGACCCACCGAGTATTCTTTAGGTTTGTTATACGCAAAAGGCTGCACCTGGTAATTCCCCGTCTGCTTATTCTTAGTATAAATATAAAGTTCGAGGTTACTTGTTTTATATTTTCGTTTGCCCGCTTTACCCACTTCACCCTCGCTACCCGTGTAAGTGCGGGTAACGTAAAAAACGGTTTGGGACTTGTCCGATACGAGTGGTCCCTGATGAAACGGCGCATCATTAAGGCCTGATTTTATCACCACAGGATTAGTGAGGTTATGTTCCATATCCGACGTTGAGGCATAGATTTTAAGAAAGCTATTTCCCGTCCAGCCATAAGTTTTGTTCAATCCTTTGTTTTCCGGCTCTCCGGTAAAATACACAAGTTTTCCCATAGGGTAAGCTGAGAACTCCGAAAGCGGTGTGTTTACCCCCGTTTCATTTCTAATCTGGTAGGAGAGCGGATTTGCCATCCAGGTAATCGCAGAGTCACAGCCTGCAAGTTGCAAAGCCACCTGAGGCGTAAGCCCGATCTTGGTGGCATAGTCAGCAAACACCTTTTTTGCCTCTGCGTATTTAAGATTTGCTTTCAGCATTTCGCCATAATAGAGTAGGTTGATGGCCGAACTTTCAGGCATAGCGATAACGCGCGAGTACCAGGTTTCCGCAGCTTCAAAGTCGTTCATATTGCGGTAACACAGTGCGAGATTTTCAAGGTCTTTAAGTCGCGGATTATCCTTGTCCACCAGCTTTTGGATTAGGGTGGCAGCGTTTGCATAGCTATATTGATTTAAAAGTGCCTGAGCCCTTTCACGGACCCCGGGTTGTTCCTGAGCATTTGCCGATCCGAGCAGGATTGAGAGGACAACAACGACTAAACTAAATTTCCTATAATGGTTGTTCATATTAATTTTTGGTTAAAGTGATCTTAATCTGTTCTATTAATTCTACCAGGCCAATAACGAAAGCCGACACGACTAAGATGGAGAATAACATCAGCCAGACTACGCCGGCTGTTGCTTTCAGGATGTAACAAAGTATCATATTAAAAAAATCTTGGACTCAGTAAACGAATATCCTTCCGTGGGAAGGTCATTCCGAGGGTGATCTCGTGCGTACCGTTTGAAATGCTTCCGAGCTTACTCAGCGCATAATCGTAAGAATAGCCGATGCGAAAACGTTTGTCCACATAAAATTGGGCGATGCCTGAAATTGCGTTCAATTGACTGAGATCCTGTCCATCAGTATATTTTTTATTCCAGGTTTTTACACCGGTGCGGTATGCCCCACCGAACCATACTTTGCCACCGAAGATGACCATTGCGCCTACATCTAAACTGGTTGGCCCTTTAAAATCCTCTTTAACCATAATACTCGGGCGCAGTTTAGTATCTTCATTCAGATCGACCAACATGCCCGTAATCAAATACATATGACGCTGGCGCCTGATATTTTCATTACTACCATCGCTCCAACGGAAGATTGCATTGTCGTAGGATTTAGAAAATAGATCCATTACAGACGCGCCAATATAAAATTTAGGACTCGAGTAGTACACTCCAAACCTGGCATCAGGAATGATATTGCTGATTTTACCAACTGGCAGCGATTGATCACCACCATCTACCGGGTTAAGCATGCTGCCATCTAAACCATATTGTGTGAGGCCAACACCAACGCCAAAACTCAATCTTCTTGTGTCTTCATCATCTAACCGGATTCGGTACGCATAATTTACGTAAGCAGAGTTTGCCGATTGCGGACCGAGCTTATCAGCCGTAATCTGTAAGCCCAGGCCCATTCTTTTCGTATACGGATCCAGAACCCCATCGATAGAAATCTGCCCGGTCCTCGGAGCACCCTGAATCCCTGTCCATTGGCTTCTTAAGGCCATCTGGGCAAACCATTCCTCCTTATAACCGGCATAAGCCGGGTTTACGCTCAGTGAATTGAAAATATATTGTGTAAACTGGATGTTCTGCTGTGCAAGAACTTGAGTAGTTCCACAACATAGCAAAGCTGCTACCAGTATTAATTTATTTATGCCTTTTATCTTCATAGCTTTTTTGATATGGCCGGTTGCCCGGCCGTACACTTATTTTTTAATTAAAACCCAACCTTTTTTAACCTGCTTATCGTTGCCGTTTCTCAGCGTGATCATGTAGTAATAGGTGCCTTCGTTTAAGCCCTGACCATCCCATGTGTTTTTGTAGTTGCTGTTACGGTATACTTCATTACCCCATCTGTTAAAGATTGCTATTTCTACCTGTTGGTAGTTTTCGATACCTACGATTACGAACAGATCATTCTTTCCATCACCATTAGGCGTAAACACATTAGGTATAAAGAATCCCGTTACATCGATAGCCGCGATAGCCACATTGGTCCAGTTTCCATTCTCGTCTTTTACGCGGTAAGTAAACTGATCTTTACCGGTGTAGCCGCTATATGGCGTATAGATTACAGTTCCGTCAACATTAACTACCAGTGTTCCATGCGCTGGAGAAGAAATAATTTCAACCGTCGATCTGTCGAATGGAGATCCGTCGATCCTGTCGTTGGTAAGTACAGGAATTGATACCGGCTTATTGTATTCCGTTTCGGCATGATCATCAATTGCGACCGGTTTTGAAGGAATCACAGTAATTGTTACCGTTGCAGGGTTAGATACCTGACCGTTTTCATCGGTGACTGTATATGTAAAAGTGTCCGTTCCGGTATATCCGTTATCAGGTGTGTAATTTACTGTACCATCTGTATTCACCTTAACCGTACCATGAGCAGGATTGGTAATCACAGTTGTACTTGCAGGTACTAAAGGCTTGCTTCCAGGAAGATCATTAGTTTGAACATTGACAGTTACCGGTTTATTTTGCTGCGTTTTACCAGCGTCATCTTTCGCTACAGGCGGTTTAGCTAAAGGTGTTTCCGTAGCTGTATCATTGTCGGTATCTGTACCCGATGTGTCTTTCACATCGTTGCCTTTAGGATCTTTGGCCGTTGCCACAGCAGTGTTTGTTACCTTTCCGTTATCAATATCTGCAGCTGTAATTTTATAAGTTTCCTTATGAGTTACCGTGCCACCTGGTGCAAGTGCTCCAGGGATCACTTTTGTGCCAGCAAAGATCAAAGGATCATTAAGAACAATATTGTTCAATGTTGTGTTTCCTGTATTAGTGATAGTGAAGGTGTATTCGATGTTGTTGTTTAACACGAAAGCACCCTGTACACCAGTCCCCACGTTAGTTACCTTTTTAACAAGCACCAAAGCACCAGTTTGTGGAAGTGGCGTAACCGTACAATCCGGACAGGCAGGATCAACAGGAGGCGTACCAGGACCTGAAGGATTACCGCTTTCAGACTGATCGGTAACGTTGTTTCCTTTAGGATCTTTACCCGTTGCTGTTGCAATGTTGTAAACAGCACCTCTATCAATATCGGCCTGTATTACCGTATAAGAAGCTGTGAATGTATTTAAGTCTGCTGCACCAGGAAGTAAAGTTACCGGACCACCTGTTACGGTTACTTTAGGGTCAGTAATAACGATATTGCTGACAGTTACATTTCCAGTGTTTTCAACTTTGAAAGTATAGCTGATCTTGTCGCCAAGGTTTACTTTACCATCACCATTGGTATCTGCGTATGTTCCGGCTTTGGTTAATTTAATAACAGGAGTTTGCGGAAGTGGCGTAACCGTACAATCCGGACAGGCAGGATCAACAGGAGGCGTACCAGGACCTGAAGGGTTACCACTTTCAGATTGATCGGTAACGTTGTTTCCTTTAGGATCTTTACCAGTGGCTGTTGCAATGTTGTAAACAGCACCTTTATCAATATCGGACTGGGTTACCGTGTAAGAAGCAGTAAATGTATTTAAGTCGGTAGCACCAGGAAGTAAAGTTACCGGACCACCAGTTACGGTTACTTTAGGGTCAGTAATAACGATGTCACTTACCGTTACGTTTCCAGTGTTTTCAACTTTGAAGGTATAGCTGATCTTGTCGCCAAGGTTTACTTTACCGTCGCCATTGGTATCTG